>Ga0114995_10001242_pt1 | contig 18058 bp, 20 predicted proteins | sample ArcticOcean_MG_C_11_FD_87038 | JGI IMG/M metagenome (GOLD analysis project Ga0114995, IMG submission 87038) | Marine microbial communities from western Arctic Ocean - ArcticOcean_MG_CB2_154 | ecosystem: Environmental > Aquatic > Marine > Oceanic | place: Arctic Ocean: Canada Basin | collected... | reverse complement strand
TGATACAATGATAAAACGTTTTTATGTGTCCAACATGTAAAAATCCGTTTAATGTGGGGCCACAGAGGTATCCTTTTCGTTTCATGAGAATTTTTTGCGGTCGTTGATATTGTTTGTTTGTGTTTAGTAAACGCTCCCGCCGGGACTTGAACCCGAATCTTCACAGTGACAACGTGATATATTGTCCATTTATACTACATGAGCAATCTTAACAGAATAAGATTTTTGATTCTTTTTATCCCCAATTCAGGAATTGCACCAGAATCTCCCGATCTACAGTCAGGCATAATATCTATTATACTAATTGGGGATCCTTTAATCTAGAGTCGCGATATTTATTAACCTACAATTTCTAGAGGGGTGAGGATAATACATTGTTATTTTAAAGCACTAGCCCCATTGGAAATAGCACATAATTGAAAATAGTACATGAACTATAGTCCAAATGGAATGAGACAAAATCGGCCTATAAAAGGAGATAAAAAAAGAAAAAGGACAAAAAGGGAGAAGTAACAGGGGGAAAACACTAAAGAATATAAAATCCGCCTAGGACGAGGGAAAGGAAGACGACGGAACAGAGAAAAAATCATTGAAGTCCAGATCCATACCCTCTCTAAGACGAAAGATCCTAAAATCATTGTAATCACGCAACCAGCAATTGCTGTATTAGAGTTATTTGCCGTATTAAAGATGACCCCCTCATCACTAGACTCTGGGACTATGACCTCATCCAGCTGAGTCTGAGGAATTTCATTTCTGAATTTTATAATTATTGACCCCACTATTAATGCAATTATCGATACTACAATGAATTGTAGAATAGTGCGAGTTAGTGCGAAGTTTCTTTGTTTTTTAGCCTCTATGTGTGTACTAAAGCAGAGGGAAAGACCGAAAATAATATAAAGGGATATAAAAAGGGCCCACCAACAATTTGCAAATATCTGGGGGGCAGATCTAGATCTTGACTTAATCATTTATTTGAGAACATTCTATATCTCAGGGCCCCTATTAATTAAATCTTCTCTATTAAAGTGGATCTTTCAAGATAGTAATTTCACTAAGGATCGTTATTATGCGGTCCAGGCCCAGGGAAATCTGATATACCTTAGAACGAGTTCTTTCTAATTCTGAAAAATCATGTAAATCATGGTTCGATCTATCATTTATACAACCAATCTCTAATTCACGCCCCCTAAGAGTGTACATTATATCAATGGTTCTATGAGAATAATGCGGCCTATCCTGGGGCCCCAACTGTTTAAAGCATAGATCCTGTGGGCTCAATCCAATAGTCTCAAAGTACTTTTTTAGTATAGGAAGATATTTCTGGAAAAAATCTATAGGTTTATTGGTAAGCATCTGCAGCTCCATTTGCTCAAATTCATTTTTTCTACAAACGCCATCCCTGGTACTACGCTGGATCCTAAAAGCCTTACCAACTTGCCAAATTCCCAGTGGTTCCCCCTTTAATTGCATCCTTAAACTTTTTAAATTACCGAATATGGATTGAGCTGTCTGTGGCCTTAGGGTATATCCGGTATCTTTAATTTCCATTAATTCTGCGCTAAAGTTTTTTTTATGGCCGGAAAGATTCAGAATCTCCGTAGGCACTAAAAGGGGTGCATGAATCTGGTATGCATCAAATACCACTTGAGTTTTCCACTCTTGAATGATTCTCTCTCTTAGGCTTAAAGTTTTGGGGTCTATGATATAATACAGTTTTGGGGTTTCTTTATAGTTTTTATATGCTCTTTCATATGGTTTAATGTGCATTAAAATAATCTCGTAAAGACAGTTACAGTGATGTATTTATAACCAGATATAAAACTATATCCTAGTTTTGCCCATTTTATCCACTGTTAGAATTTTAGATTTTGAAAGGCATCGCTTTAGCTTTTTATCATGCGTATGAACAATATAATTGGTATCCAAACGCAGAAATTCGGAATCTAAATTTTTTTCGTATACATCTTTTTTATAACATAGTAAATTCTTACCTCCGTTAGCGTAGTATATAGAAAGCTGTTTTGCATTCAACTGCATTTCTTGGAAGGGCATTATGTGAGTGTTAAAAAAGCAATAATCTTTACGTTTTATCATTGATTTGATAACACATGTATCGTAAACTAGTTTTAGCACTAATCTATGAGTTCTATAGTACCCACGCCCATAAACTTAGAGAATCCACCCTCGCTCTGAAAAATTAGAGCCTCTTTCTCTTTAAAATGGAGTGATTCAGGCTGCCCCTTCTTCATAAAAAACTGGTGCACTTTTTTACCTATTTTTTTACAGCAACCCACAAATGTTTGTCCGTTATAGATAAAATTATATTCCTGGCCCTTTGTAAAAGGTTTCATGGATCTCTTTAACTCTAGATTGAATTTTTGTAAAAAACGATGATTGGGTATCTGGTTCTTAGACATAATAAAGCAACCCTTCTTTGAATCGTTCTTATAGTATAGGGGGTCACTCCTGGTTTCAAGAGTTGATATTTCAAAAGGCGTTGTTGCCTCTATTATATCTCCAGCATAGTTTCTTTGCTCTTTAAAATGTATGTTTTCCCATTTTTTTGAGTTTCTGCTGCTAATATAAAAAGTATCTTTAGGGCTCCTAACGACGCCACCATCGTAGACCCCAACAACCCCTCCTTTTTGGGGGAAATCATTGACTCTATTAATATCAAAGGACTTAACAATTTTAAAGTAGTGGCTGGGTTTTTCTTTCTTTTCAAATTTTAGTATATGGGCATTGAGTTTCTGCCTACAATGCTGTAAAGACTCCTTTTGTATGGTACAGCAAGGTAGTATCTTTACCATATTGTTCACGTTTTTAAAGAGAGTATAAAGCTCTTTAAGCTGACTTACCGTACAAAGATCTATTTTATTAAAGAGAACCACATGAGGTATCTTAAAATTTTGGAATATACTATTGTAAATGAAATAGTGGTCCTTTATGAGTGCACTCTTTTGAGGGCTCTTTATGATCTCAGAATCTACAATATAGATGGCATTATCTATAATATCAATGTTTCTTAAATTCTCATTGTAAATTGATTGATGCCCTGGATTATCTAGAACGTAAATTAACTTTTGTTCATTGGTTGAAGGATCTGTGATGTAGTAATGAATAAATCCTACTTTTAGGGTTATACCCTTTTTTGCTTCCGCTTTGTACAAACTAAGACTTTTATTGGATAATTTTGTTGCTAATGTGGTTTTTCCAGCATCGGTGTACCCATAGAACCCTAGTATTCTCATAATTAGACTATTTAAAAATTGTTTTATTTATTAATCTGTAGATCTTTGCAGTTATATATGAATCTACGATTAAGCGCTAGCACCCTTTCTTCTTTTTTCTCCTGATTCTTTTAGATACTCTTTATATTCTTCAGGGGACCCATCTTCTTCGTCTATTTCAAGGATACCCCTTTTACCTAACTTAAAGGCGATTTCTCTAGTTGGTAATCTTGAGCTATCTACCAACCTAGCGATTCTGTACTTATTGTTTCCTCTTTTTCCAAAGAAAACCCGATATTTGGTACTGTGGGCAACAACATGGCCCCCTACAGCTTGTTCTACTTTTGACATAAACAGATCAGGACAGTCCATCACTTGATTAGTTACTATTACTGCGCAAGCTGTAGTATCAGAAAAGATTGCAATATCCCTTAAATGATTGTTTAATTTTTGTTGTTTCTGTGCAAGGCTACCTAGACCAATATAGTGGGACCTAAAGAGGGCCGTTAATGAATCCACAACTAGTAGTCCTAGAGGCGTGTTCTGTAGAGTTTCACCCATGAATTTATAGTGCCCAGTACATTCCTGCTGGATAAATTCTTTAACTATTAACCTTTGTTCTGTTACATCCTTTGGCTTGGCAACTATAACTTTTACCAGCATCTTTTCTACACTTACAGGTTCACCATTTTCATCCTTTGGCCAATGATCCTTATAGTATTCCAAAATTTGTGTTAATCTATCGGGATTAAATGTATCCTCTGTATCGAGAATAATTGCATATCTACCTTGAGGGTACTTCTCTGTTGCTAGTAGACAAGAAGCTATAGTGGACATTACTGTTTGGGTCTTCCCTGCACCAAAGCAACTGTAAAACTCTGTAATGGATCCTTCTTCAACTCCCTTACCCCCCAATAGGGAATCAAGGGCTAAATTATTGGTAGATATGTACCCCCTTTCTCTTTCTGTTTTTAGGATCATATTTGCATTAACAATTTTAAAAGGTGGTAGAGTATTTCTAGCCTCTTTATTTATAGCGGAGGCCCTGGAAACAGTGGTATCAAGGATAACCTTGATTTCCATTATGCTCTTCTGAGCGAGATCAAAAATTGTTCTTACCTTATTCTGCTTTAGTGTTTTTACTTGATTTTCAGAGATACTAGTTAGGTCTTCTAATACAACTTTTTCCTTTCTTGGCTTCATCTTTCTTTAGAATATGTCTCTAATATATATCCCAGATCTGGATATTTATAGTATGTCCCGAAGGGGTCGTTTTTATTTTTCTGGTTTTTTTTTGGCTCTTTCTATTTGATTTTCCATGGATTCCCTATAACAAACGTACCACCCCATCACTTGGGGAACCACACTAGCACCAGAGAGAATTGCGAATTCACATCTAGTAAGTTTATCGATAATCTTGTAAATATGAGGGGTTTTTACTTTGCACAGATTTTGCATTACTATACTATGAAACATGGCTGGGTCCTCTTCAATCACTTTTAATTTTAGGCAAAGAATTTGATGAACCTTCTCTATATCTACCTGAAGTGATCTGGATAGTAAGAAGTTTACTAAGGGTGTCAATTGATCCACCGGGGGCATATCCTGTTTCATGTCCAGGTTATTATAGACCCTTCTGAAATCACCTTGTGCAGCTTTACAGTACTCCTGAAGAATCTGATCCTTGATGTTTAAATTTTGTGTTCTTGCAACCTCTTTTATTCTCACCATCATCTCCTGGAGAGGTACAGGCCCAAATTTTAATACACGAGATCTAGAAAGAATAGCAGGGTTTATCTTGGATATTCGATTACAACTGAGAATGAATCTACTGTTTTCAGAATGCGTCTGCATTATATTCTTTAGCATATTTTGTGCATCATTGGTAAGACCATCTGCTTCATCTAGGAAGATGATCTTATAGGGCACCCCTTTTGAGGTAACGTTTAGAAAACTATTGTTTCCTGCAAATTTTTCGATGGATCTTATAACATCTATACCCCTTTCACTGCAAGCGTTTAGTTCAAGATAGTTAAAAACATTGCATTCTTTTAGGATCTGTTTGGCTACCACTCTCGCTGCAGATGTTTTACCCATTCCTGGGAGGCCATAAAAAACCAGATGAGGCATGGTCTCAACGTTTTTTAAACTGTGCTCTAAAATCTCTTTGTTCTTTGGTTCTAGAACAAGCTGGTTTATGGTTTTTGGCCTGAATAGTTCGGCATAAGGGACCCTAGCGGAATACCCTTTTTCTGAACTCATATAACTGTATTTTTGTGAATTGACTAAAAGATCAACCCATAAACGGCCCTTATCGGATTTTAACCGATGACGCGCAGCTCAAAAGGCTGCCGTTCTGACGCTGAACTAAAGAACCAATTAAAAAATCCCTATAATTTATTTATATAATCAATCGTAAAAATCTAAAAAAAGAGCCTTAAAGAGCGTAGCCCCTTAAAAAAGCCCTTAAGTGTAATGAAATCAACTCTCGAAATAAAATTTTAGGGTATTGGATCTTCTTACAGAGGCCATGTTTTTTGATACCTGTATAAGTAAATCAGATAAATTTGTTGTTTCAAATTTGTATCTAAGGGGTTGATAATATACTACACCATCTTCTAATTTCGGATCTTGGTCACCTATAGCCCCTCTTGGGTCTTCATAAGGGTACAAAAGCTCACAGGAGGAGATCTGTTTTAGATACTCATTTATGTCATCCCTATCATAGTATTTTTGATTGTTCCCTGTAAAAATAGAGTAGAATGCACCCTTTTCGGTAATTCCCAATAGTTTCGCCCGGCCCTCAAACTTAGACCTCAAGAAAAGTAAAATAACGTTGTAGAGGACCTGCTTTAAACTAGAAATTTCTGCATCCCTTAGATTATCTATAGTGGTTTTAGAAGGTATTGAAAAATTTGAATTGTTCTGCACTAAGGATTATGATTGTTCAACGGTAGGTGAATCTTCCTTGGTTCCAAAGGCAGATGTGCTGCCTATAAAACTACCGATACCCCTATTGAAAGTAGACCTTTTTTGAATAGCTTTGTTCATGTAATGATCAAATGATGAGGTTGATTTACATTTTATCATTTGATAGAGTACATGTACGTACCAATTGTATCTTTTACACTTTTGGGCCCCTATTATTGTTTCTTTATGTGCTAAAATGTAATCCTTACAACTTTGATAATCCTTCTGTCCCTGGAAAGGAATACTTTTTAGGGCCTCTCTTACTTTACTTTTTAGTTTTTTATGGTGAACGTGCACTTAGAATAAATCCTCAAATCCTAGAGTTTCAGCAGCTCCCGCAGCTCCATTATCAGATACTGGTGCTTCCTGAACTACAGCCTGTTTAATAGATTCTACAGGGGCAGAAATTGTATTTGTTTCGGAGATAAGTTTTTTCTCTAGTACATCAATATTCTCGTCTTTAATAAATTCTTCAAAACTTTTTTTATCAAAAGGTACAGCGTTTGTTTTAAAGAGGGCCTCAATGCTTTCAGAGGTAAATTTACCACTTACACTTATTAATGCAGCAAGCATAAGAGTAAGAGAGGAGTCTCCCCTAATACTAAAGTCTTTTAATGTCATTTATTAAAGTTTTTCATACTTTTACCCTTAAAGGAGTAATTATACTTCATAAAAACAAGAATCTATTTTTTAGGACGATTCCCTTTTACAGGCACTCGCAAAGAATGTGTTTGTTTGATATAGAGGGGCTTTGTACCTGAATAAAGTATGCCACTTATGCAACTTTCCATGTTCTGTAACAGCATCCACCTCTGATGCTTGATCCAAACGTGGTTGCCTTTTATAAATTTACTGTAACAAGGATAATCATGATATTTTATAAAACTTTTTGTCTGTTGTGAGTCCTTAAAAAGAATATGGATCCACCTATATGGTAGTTGTGTGGTCTTTCTCATTTATAATCGTAGTTAAGATACGTATCTACTGTACTAGAGTATTTTTCTGTTACATATTCTAGAGGGAGATTTAGTTTCCATGAGAGATGCTTCTTTAACATTAAACCAGGCATGTCCTTAAAAAGATGGTTCTCGTAAACCAGAAGTAAGGGGTACTTGTTAAAAACTCGCTTTAAATGAAAATAGAACGCCTGTGTTTTTAAGCTCTTTCTCCTGTATAGATCCTCTATAAAAATACAAGGGAAATATCCTTTTTTTACATTGGCACTGAGAATCTTTATGTATGCTTTCTTTTCTGTTATATACTCTAGAAGATTTAGATAATAAACTTGTTTCACTGGTTTTTTTTTCACCACTGTTATGGGTGCAGGTGCTAAATTCAAGGTGAGGGTGCTGGATTTTTTATCTAATACTTTTAGTATCGCTTTATCTCTCATCCCTAATGTTATCACAATTTGGGCTGTATTTGGGCATCCCTTATGTCCTTTAGTCTTAAAACAGCCATTACTAATCGATCCAGCCCAATCCCTAGGCCCACAGTCTCAGGCATACCCAGTTCTAAATCCTTTAGGAACGTTTTATCTATTAGATCCTCTTCTGTGAGAACTTGACCACCTTCCTGTTTTGGTCTTAAAGATTTTAGATTCTCCAAAAGTACCCCCTTATCGTTCTGTTGTTGGTACATCGTTCCAATCTGCATACTGTAATCCACGTAACTTTCATATGTCTCATTCTTTGCTAAAGGACAGTATTCTATACCCTTTAAATGATATACTGGTCCCAGTAAATGTGCTTTTGCAAGGGCATCTGTTCTCTGAACCAAATTACCCTCCTGAATGGCATGTATTACGCAAAGTTTACCTATTTCCTGTGGACCATAAATGGGCCAGGAGAGATTTAGGTCAAAACCATTATAATCCAGGGTATTGTGTAGGCTACTGTAACATAATCTAAAAATCTGCTGTACCAAATTTACCATATTTGATATATTTTCATGAACACTATAGTACTGCATACTTAGATTCTGAAATGTATGAGTCCGATCAATGGATTCGTTTCTAAAACAGGATCCGATGGTGAACATTTTACTAAGGCCTCCAATGATTGTTCTTTGACAAGGGAACTCATGTGCTACCCTTAGATAGTATGTTTTTTTATTGTAATTGCTAAATGTATGAAAGGGCTTAGCTAGGGCCCCCCCATATGTTTCCCCTAGAGTAGGCAGATCTATTTCAAGGGCTCCTTTTGCCCTAAGAATGTCCCTTACTTCTTGGATTACTAAAATCCTTGCTAACATACAATCATAATCCTGAGGATTTATTATTTGACATAATAATTGATTTGCCCTACGAGTTTCTTTGTCTGTTATTGTTTGTGCAAACGCACGAGGAAAGAGGTCACTTTTAGTTACCACTTTAACGGTTTGGGCCCCCTTTACTATTAGGCCCTTTCTTGTTTCGAAGTTGGTTGGCACTATCTGTACATTACAACCTTTATAAATCTGTTTTTTTACGTTCTGAAAATCCTTAGTTATTTTGGGTTCGAGAACGTATTGGGTGGGTCCTATACGATTAGACCAATCTTGTATAGAGGTTAGCCTCTCGCTCTGTTTTACGTCTATGAAGATAATTTGCCCTTGATCCCTAATACAAATTACTCTCCCAAGAACCAAGTTTTTTTCCATTTTTATTTGTAATATTATACTGGTGATTCAACCTGTATGGTATTTAATTCTCAACAGGTTTTTGATTTCAGAATCTTTACTTTAATCAGATGCGCTCTTATTTTAGATTTTGCCTGCATAAGGGGTTTTTTCTTTAATTTTAGAATGTCTCTTTCTTTTTTTAGAACTATGATCTGATCGTTTAGTTTCTTTATTTCGTGAGTTACTTCTAATTTATTCATTTTTAGTCTATTTGCGGTTTGGTTCTTCTAAATACTGAGTCCAGACTTCCCTCTTTACTTCTCTGAAGCATATCTACATGACGCTTAGTGTTGGATTTATCAGAGTATGCTGGTTTAGGTTTACTTATTTCCCCTGTAGCACTGTTTAATTGATGGATATGATTCTGGGTAAATTGGATTACTATGCCAACACCCGTAATACCTTTGCTATCCTTAAGAACTCCTTGATAATAGGATTGTTTATGTTTTAGGTTACTGTGTCTACTAACATCCCCTATAAGAACAGATCTTTGATACTTTCTAAGACCTCTTTTTCCCTTTATATCAATTCTCAATCCCGTTAAAGGAGAACTAACGGTCAAATTTTGGAGCTTGTTTAACGTTGAAAATGCAGGCACTTTTAACCATTGCACCTTTTTCTTGATCATTAAGAAATAGTACTTGGCATAGATTTGCGGATTCTGCACGTATTGGTAGTAAATGGTCCTGTATAAGGACGGTGCATAGATTTGCATAACTTCCTCTACTATTGCTTTTACATCCGTTCTATTAACTTGAGATCTTTGACTTTGATACTTGGAAGGGAATAGGAGAATTGTAACCACAATTGTACTTCCGTTCAGTGTAAAACAAACATCTATGAATAGATCTTTTAAAAGTTGCTGAAGTTTAAGGAAACAGAGAATTTTGGCCGGTTCCAAACTCATAAGTTGTTTTTCAATTAGACTACCCATGAAACTAACTTTTTTCTTTTTAGGGATAATTATATCTTCAATAAAAATACACCTAAGAGGGGCTCTCCTGGGGCTCCAAAAAAGTAGAGGGGCCTATTTTTGTTCTAGATCCAACTTCATTCGAAGGTACACTTTTATAGGTTTTCTGTTAATTTTTAAATTAAAACTAGGTAAGGCCATATAGTATGGTATTCTCCTAATTTTAGTACTATCCATGTTGATGCATTGGCCGTTAAAGTAGTTTATTGAGAGGGCGGGTCCTAAATCTTCGGCTCTTATCCATTTTGTTAGTATAAAAACGTTCTGTTTTACTCTGGAAATGGGCCCAGTGGACTTAAAATTTAATACCAACTCTTCTCTATTATGGCTCCAATAGTTCCCTTTTTGATTGTACACCTCGCGGGCTTTAGGGGTATGAAACTGATCTATTACCAGTTTTATGGTTTCTTTGTTTGCTTTTAATCCTGTTTTTGAACATTCTTCACAGTAATGCACTTGTCCTTTCCCTCTGCAAGAATCACAGGGTTGCTTACTAAGGGTGCCCCGGCCCATACAAAAATTACATATTTCCTGACAATCACAGGGAACGGTGTAAACGTACCTAAAATGCTTAATATAGGACTGGTTTTGGTACCAAGATTGAAGCACATTGAACCAATCAATATAGACTGTATACTGTAAAGGGGCCTCTGATTTTCCCAAATAGGTGGGCACTACCAAGAGCTTGCCCTGAAACTCATTAGCCCCTGAATTATCCCTAAAACTGGGGGTACCTTTCTCTGGAGTGGGTGTGTAGGGGTTTTTAGGCACAGGGTTCGTTGAAAGCTTGCCCTGGTCTAAAGCTATACCCTCTACAGGGGGCTCTATCCTCGTTTCCCCGGAGGGCCCTAAACTCTGAGCCACCTTAGACACACAGGGGACGCCTTGATGTAATTTTTGGACTTTCTCAGGATGGGGGCTATTCTTTACATCAGTTCCTGCGTTTCTCTTCTCAAGGATCTTTACTAAAACTTCATAAGCTCGAAGGACCTGGAGATATTTCTCCCTGCTCTCTGTAGACTTGTCAGGATGGTACAGATTTGTTAAACGTCCAAAGGATTTTTGAACTTTTTCAGGACTGGTTATATCTTCCAACTGTAGTATTTCCAAAGCGTAACTGAGTTCACTTTCCTCAATGTCTCTGTTTTTATCAGTACTACCGTTAATTTTATTATTTACTCTTTGTACCTTCAATCTATTCTATTTAAGTAGGACCTAATTTCTAGAGAACCTCTGTTAGTATACGTGCAATGGAACTGTCTCTAAAATTCTGGTTCTTTAGAAACTGCGTTAGACCCAAGGGATTCACTTTCTTTTTGAATAAAAAGTTCATACATAATGGCCTTTCAATGTATTCAATGATTTTTTGATAATGATGTATCTTTAAGAACGCTTCTTGGGCCAGGCCCTGCTTGTCCGTTAAGAGCCTTTTTAGAGCTATTTTCGGGCCTATTCTTGCGATTCCGGGGGTATAATCACAACCAGAGCAAAGAGCACAGAGTCTTAGATCTGTAATGGTAAGAAGAGGACAAACGCTAGCTATATTCTCGTGGTAATCGTGGTAGATCAGAGTATTATTTTTAAAATCAATTGTACTAAAGAAACTGCCTCCATACATGAATGCATCGTAATCTTTGGTTATAGAGTAATCCACTACTTTCTCTTTTTGTAGCTGAATGCATGCTTTCTGGCCCTGAATAAAATCTTCAAAATAATACTCTAGACCCAATAGCCCACATAGATCTACGATCTTCCTTTTTTCTTTTAGGCCTATGTAAAGTAAACTTTTTTCGTAACTTTGCTTCTGCTGCTCGCTTAATTCCAATCCTGCCGCCACAAGTAGATCCAAGGGGGCCCTAGATTTAGTTCTTTGGTCTATTCTTTTTTTTATTGTGTCACTCTTTAATAGTGTATGATGCTCACCATCCATACAGACAACTAATTTTATGTTATTTTTCTTGAACCATGATACTATCTTTAAGAAACCCTCAATATAGGATGTAATTTCACCCTTACTATTTTTGAGGATTCCTGTTTTTGAAAATGCCCCAGAATATAAAAATTGATATAGGTACGGCATAACATCCATAGCCATGGATGAACCACTAAGGGTTTTTGCATCAACTACCCTTTTGAGAGTAAAAAGTTTTGAAAAACAATTAGACATGGTTTTTAAACGCTTCCGGCAAGGATTCGAACCTGCGACTTCCGGTTCAACAGACCGGCACTCTCCCAGACTAAGTTACAGAAGCAAAAAGATAATGAGACCAGAAGGACTCTAACCCCCATAAATCACTCCCAAAGCGATTATCATAACAATTAGATCATAGCCTCCGCGCCATTACCCATTTAAAATGGCCCAAGAAAGTATATATAATATATATTTTCCTATCCCTAGCACGCCTAGGGCAAAGTGGCAGAGCGGTTATTGCGCAGATTTGCTATTTCTGTATCCTTTCGGATTCAAGGGTTCGAATCCCTTCTTTGCCTTAGAAGTATTGAAAAGATCCTGATAGAGTAACCCTTTCCATAAACGGTATAAAGGGAGGAAAGTAACCATACAAATTAGGACAAGTGAAGGAGACTTCCAGGGATGTTATACAGAAAAATCCTCTTTAGAGTTGAAAAAGATAGCCCACCATTAAACCTTCGGGTTTTATTTGTACAAGCAAACCACCTCCGGGTGGCCTAGCGCTTAGATTAATTTCTATTAAAACAAAAAGGTTCTTACGGGGATGATTTCAATTGGCTTTATTGGGGTATGTGTTAGCCCGAAAGTTTGTGGTACTTTAGAATTAAGTTAGAGTCTTAAATAGAGCCCTAAAATAAATGAAGAAAATTCTCACATTATTCTCTGCACAAGAGAGTGCATATGAGAAAATTAAAGAGCGTACACTGTTAATTGCAAAAACAGGGTCCGGAAAAACAATTATCGCATTGAAGAAATGTACGGAAATTATGGCATCCAATCCACAAGCAAAGATACTTCTTTTTGCACCCACAAATATACTAGTAGATCAACACAGTGATACTTTTAAGGAGTATCTAGAAAATGTTTATCCTGTAAAAGCTACGGGAACTGTTGACCCCACGTTTGAGAATCCCGGGGTTTACATCATTACTGCAGCCTACACTGTGGTCTTACTGCGAAAGAGGCTATTAGATCTAAGATGTATTTCCTATATTGTATACGATCAGGCCCACAAGGCTATTTCTCAGAGGGCCCCCTATAGTTTGATATCAAAACTTTACCCCGGTTCAGCATTGGCCCTAACTGCTAGTCCAGGAAGTAATAATAATCTAAAAACTATACTCAGGAATTTAAATCTCTCTACTATTGTTACAGCACAGACCCCCTTTACACACCAGAAGGAATTAAATTTAGTCCCCCTAAATCAAGACCCTAAAGTTTTAAAAATTGTACAGATGATTCGAGAAAAAGTGTACAACAAGTTTGTGTTGCTGATAAAAGCACTAGAAATACCCATGAATATGAGCCCCTCATATCTTATTAATAGGTATCCCCTCTCAAGTGTCAGTCTGAAATTAAGAAGTCATAGGGTAACTAATAGGGAATATTATATTTTTCTAAAGTACCTTTTTTACATACACTATCTTCTGTTTCAGGACATTTTTACCTTTAGTGTGTACTACGAAAAGAACAAAGAGCTGGCACCACTTTCTCGAACTGTCTTTTATTTACTTCAAAAGTATTATAAGAACAAGAAATTCGAAAACATACATAACATTCTAAAGAATCTTAAAGAGGGCGCTGATACTAGTGTATTAGTGTTTTTTGAGAATTGGGATACCTGTAACTCTTTTAGGACCCATTTAGTCCAAGGGGGCCAAAAAGAAGAAGACATAGCCCTTCTAGCGGGAAAATCCAAACTAAAAACCAAACAAAGAGACCTCGTTCTTGAGCAGATTAGAAATGGTATCAAGATAATCCTCTCAACCTCTGTAATTGAAGAGGGGATTAACATAAAATCCGTGGATCATGTTGTATTCTTTAAGCCTATTAGCAGTAAAATAAGGATAATTCAAAGGGAAGGACGTACTGCTAGATACAGGAGTGGACAGATTAGTGTATTGTACTATAAGAACACTTCTGAACAGTCCATTGTAGCTAAATCCTATTAGGAGCTATCTCCAGAGGTATGCTCTTTTTCCTTATCTGTTTTATCTAAAGAAGCAGTACGTTTTTTGCAGTTTCTCTGCATCATGGAGAGAGGAGACTTTCTGGAACTTCAAAAGGGGTAACTTTTCAAATATACCCTCTAATTTATATTTTTTTAATGCCTTTATGCCTGAACAATAAACCTGTTGATTTTTTCCTTGATCCCATATGTTATTATCGTAGCTTAGATTATGAAAAACATAGTAGTCCCGCAGTTCTACAAGAATACTTCCTGATACCACAACAGCGCATACCACATTTCTATCTTTTTTCAGATGTGTGTGTGTTTTTAATGTTGCATCTCTTATTAGATATAAATTTTCAACGGGGCCTGCGTAACGAGGACCCCTAAAATTTCTATGTTTGAATACATTAAATCTCCGAAGGTTCTCTGTGGAAATAGAGGCTAATAGATTCCTAAACTTTACCACAGGGTCCTGGAAGTAAGTGAGATCATCAGGAACGTTATTAAGGGACCCATACTTTAGGATTAGGTTCTCTACACAGTAACCACTAAATCCCTTGGTTTTTGCATCTGCATCCAATAGGCCCAATCTTCTGAGCGTGTTCTTTGCATCTATGACCAGGGTCCTTCTATCGTATGTTTGTTTATCATATTGCCCCATTAGGTAAATATGCGCTAGTTCTGTATTGCTTTTCTGGTATCCTTCCTTAACCATATGGGGGATAACATCTATCTTCAGTGCAAAGGGCCCTTGGACCTTAAAGTGAATATATTTTAGACCCCTATGTTTTTCCATAAGCTGTCCTTCAATACCCACATATTGACAGTACTGTTCAAACTGTTGCCTAAATCGTACAAAATCAAAATTTTCTTCCATGTAATACACAAAATAATCTAGGTCTACTCTATTAGTATGGGTCCCTCGAGGTACTGAACCATAGAGATTGCATCTCAAACTGCCCCTAAAGGACAATCCCTCCATTATCAGTCTAATCTTTTGAATGTACGCTTCTTTAATTACCGTTAGTTTTTTTACCATTGTGTAGTATCCTACTGGGGAGAGTTCTTTATTGAGGTATTACCGTGGGGATTTTCTTTTTGGGTGCTTCTGGAATTATTCTCTTGGGGAGGAGTTACCTCAAATAGCTCTTTCTTAGTATTAATCTTTATTCTCATGTGATCCAATGCTAAGATTATCCCTAAATTTGCAAGGGCCGGACTAATGCGTTTTATATGATTTTGACTGGTTCTATTTCCAAAATGTGTAAGTATAACTTTAGAACTCTTGGATAAAGTCCCCCTTATCTCCACGATATCTTTTATATGGGTATGCTTATGTTTCTTTGCTTGGTCATAATCCTCATCAAAGAAGTATGTGCACTGGTGTATAAGAACGCAGTTAGGGTCCTGTTTCACTATGAAAAAAAGCTTCTTAAGGGGCACAGTATCTGAAGAATACAGTATTTTATACAAAGCAGTTTCATTTTTAATAAAATCTTGAACTCTGTAAAGTTGGTTCTGTTTGGTGTATCTCCCCTCGGAAATCAGGGCTTTTCTCTGCTCTGCGTTCCCCCAATCCATAAGCATTTTTTTATCGTATGTGGTATTATTAAGTGATTCCACGTAAACAGCATAACAGAGAATGGTGTGTTCCACCTTAATGAACTTAAGAAACAGCTGATTGTCCTGAATGTACTCTATATCTTCCATTATTTGGATAAACTGTACAGGATAACTTAAATTGGTCCAGAAATTGGATTTAAAACTATTCCCTATGTCCTGTAGGTATGATGGATCGGGTGCATAAAGTTTTAGCTTCTTTGTTCGATTTAGAAGATTTTGACTGCTCAGATAAGGGATTAATCCTGCATGGTGATCAATGTGATTATGGGTAATTACTATAAATTCAGGAAAGAAAGACAATCCTTGATGCTGCATTAATTGTTTTTGCGTGTTTTCACCACAATCCAATAAAAAAGATGTTCCTTGTGCACTACCGTAAATGGCACTGGTATTTCTTTCTTTGGTTGGAACCGCTCCTGATGTACCCAAAAATACGATCTCAAGTGTCATGCCCCTTCTATGTTTTACCGCAAGATAAACATGAAACTATGCCCTCCTCATTTTCCGTGGTATCGGGACTTTCGCAATATTGACACAGTAGTTTCTTTTCGTAGTAGCTTTTCTCAATTTCTCTTAATTTTTGTAACGTAGACGTTCCCTTTAATTGGACCCTCTGGTTTATTACTTCATAGTGGACCCCTAAATGTGCTGCAAAATACTTGGCAACGGATTTTATGTTCCTCTTAATAAACTTACAGTATTGTCCTAAATTAACGATTCTAATAAATTTAGGGTGAGATAGATCATAGCATAAGGAACATATTTTCTGCTGGCCCCTTTTTAATGTGGTGGTATGATCTAACTGTTTACAGAGATCCTTTTGAAAATCAACCATTTCAAGAAACTGATTGTAATCAGAATTAACTGCGTCCCCTAAATTTTCTTGGGTTGGTTTCATGTATAGGTTATTATAGTGTTGTTACGTAGTACTCCTGGGGCCCTCGCATTATCTTTGATGCATTCAAGTACTTTTTTAACTGCAATTCAGATAAAACCAGTTGTTTTCTCTGTTCCTTATTGTTGCTTCTAGTGATAAGAGTGTAGGTTCCCTGAAGGTGATCCCTATCCCCATATACAAGAATGGTACTGTAAAAGAACTGATTGAGTTTATCATATGAAAGAGCCTGTGATAAATTCTTACTAGAATCATCCCATAGTAAAGATTGTTCCAGATTAAGGTCTCTAATTTTTTGTTTCTTTGCTTCCATATCCTGGCCCAACACATAGACCTTTAATGCTCTTTGTGGTACATCTTTTCGCCCTATAAGTACCTGCACCACTCTGTTAATACTACCTTGACTGAAATGTAAAGTTGGTTTAAGGCCATACTTACTTTTATCTAGTAGAAAGTACTCAGGATACTCAAAATCTATTTGAATAGTCCCCAGAGTGAAAGGGTGGCCCTTGCCAATATATGAGAGTTCATACTTTAAATGGTAATATTGACAGCACTGGGAATTACTGTTCTTCAATACCTCTACAAAGAATTTAGAGGGGGCAGCCCCCTGGGATAACTGGTCCATAAAAGGTTTGTACTGCTCGTATTTATCCTGGTTGATTCTGATAATCTGTACAAAGTTTTCAGACCAATTACAGCCTAATAGTTGATCGTAGAAGCATTGTAGATTCTTTCTTATGACCACAAAGTCTTTTTTGTAGTCTTCCATAACGGTTGTAAAATGGTAATCTATGATTGTAAAGTAATTCCCTCTTACTAGGCCCCTTACTGTGCCTTCATTTTCCATTCTGTATACGTCTGCTACTTCATGAATAATTTGCTTCTTTTTCACATAGGTTCCTTTTTGGGACCATATCTTAAAGTGATTAGCGCAACAAGCAGGTTTAAGAAACAGCTGTGCGTTTTCCAATCTATATTGTTTCTGGGGAAATTTCTTTAGGTAGTGTTGCATTAAAGGGTCCTTTAATGATAGAAGAGCACTGCTTTTACAGTACTCAAAAGGGTAGAGTTCCCTTAGTTTGTTATTGAACTTCTCCACAAAATGCAAGATATACTTCTCATAACTGTTGTAGTATTGATTGTATAGAGGGAATGAATTTCCCTGTTTGCTATGAAAAAGAAGATCCTTTAGGCCCTCATTATAGGGCTCATCTACTTTGATAAGTGATGCTTCAAACTTGGAATCGTTACAAAGAGTATATTGCATAAAGAACAGTAAAGGAATGCTAGAAGCAATTATTTATGCTTTCACAAATCTTTGAAATTGCATCATCAGTATGTAGATGAGTTTCTATCTCCACTAAATACGGTAGATGTTTTTTTAATCCGGGGATATGACTTCTAACTTCAAAATTGATTCCAGGATCGGCATCATAAAGGGATGCTTCCCCTATGTCTCCAGAGGATTTATCTAAAGGAGAATGGATAAAGAAACAACAAAGGGGTCTAAAATGACTTATATCAAAAACCTGGTCCCATGCAGTACCTATTT
>Ga0114995_10001240_pt1 | contig 18061 bp, 15 predicted proteins | sample ArcticOcean_MG_C_11_FD_87038 | JGI IMG/M metagenome (GOLD analysis project Ga0114995, IMG submission 87038) | Marine microbial communities from western Arctic Ocean - ArcticOcean_MG_CB2_154 | ecosystem: Environmental > Aquatic > Marine > Oceanic | place: Arctic Ocean: Canada Basin | collected... | reverse complement strand
GAACCACCTGACCCCATTCCGAACTCAGAAGTGAAACGTCTTAGCGCCGATGGTAGTGTGGGGTCTCCCCATGTGAGAGTAGGTCATCGCCAAGCTTCCCATTCGTATAAAAAACCTCTAGTCCTCACGGTCTAGGGGTTTTTTATTGGGCTCAGAAAAATACGGGTAGCCGTAAAGAACCCGTCTTCGCAATCCACTCTCCGGTTTTAAGGCAGTAAGACTGAACCCCGAGTATTCGGCATGTTACAATAACTACTACTTCACTAAGACTATAAAATCATGTCCACAAACCTGTTAATCCTACTTCTTATACTATTCTGCATCGGTATGGCTGGGGTAATAGTTGGTATTCTTACCCGTCAGAGAAAAGCATTTAAGCTTAACCAAAAGCGCATCGCTGGCCTGCAGGATATGTTGGAGAAGCAGTATACCCATCGTGTAGAAAGTATCAGTGTAATCGCTAGGGCAATGGCGGATAAACAGTGTGAGTCAACAGAAGGGTGTATACGCTTAAAGCAATTATTAGATCAGGTTGAGCCTGATTTACTAAAGCTGGAGGAGTATGAGGTTATTGCGCTTATCTATAGTGCAACCGAATACATGCCAATCAAGGAACAGTGGAAGCAGTTGGACAAGAGCGCCAAACAAAAATTCACCCAGCAGAGATTCACTCTTGAAGCTAAGCATGCTCAAGCAATTCATGTTGCTGTATTGGCATTACAACAACATGAGTTTAAAGCTTACCAAAACCTAGGCTGACTTTAGTTTAGCGATCTAATGCTTTTTTAATGCGCTTAACCGCTTCTTCTAACACCGATTTTTGGCAACCAAAGTTAAGTCGTAAAAAGTTTGAATCATTAAAACCTCTCCCAGGAGAAAGGCCTACGCCTGCAGCTTCAAAGAAAGCGCAAGGGTCTTCTAATTGTAATTCAGACACATCAATCCAAGCTAAGAAAGTTGACTCTAGCGGCAGCATACGAAGACCTTTAGTGGCATTCAGTTGTTCTATTAAATAGTCACGATTATCACGTAAATATCCATTCATTGCAGTCAACCATTCATCACCTTGGGTGAGTGCGGTAAGGGTGGCGGTATAGCCGAATGGATTTATTTCTGAAATGATGCCATGCATTTCATCTATAAAAGCTTGGCGTAGCTCGCCATTTGGGATTACCGCCCACGAACAAGCAAGGCCCGCCACATTAAAGGCTTTACTTGCACCACCTAATACAATGGAATTATTAAGGGCATGTGCGCTCACGTCCATGTAGGGGATGTGCCGCTTATCTTCATCCAAAATAATGTCAGCATGGATTTCATCGGACACTATAATTAAATTATTAGCTTCGCAGTAAGCGTCAATACGTTGTAATTCATCCCTAGTGTAAATTGAACCACCGGGGTTTTGCGGGTTACAAAATAACATCACTCGTGCATCTTTAGCATTACGCTTTTCTAACGCATCTATGTCTATACGAACCCTATCTTGGGCGTAGGTCATGGCTAAATGGTTAGCTTGTTTGCCAGCTGCGGCAGGGGTGGTGTGAAAATACGGATAGGCCACATCCGGTGTCAGCACTTGCTGGTGTTGCTTTGATAAGCTACGCATAGCAAGGGTTAAGCTGGCAACAATTCCGGGCACCCAAACTACCCAATTAGCCTCTACATAACAGCCGTATTTTTTCTGATAATAGTCTGCCACTACTTGGTTGCGTTGCTCATCTGTTCTGGTGTAACCAAAAACGCCATGCTGTACGCGATCCTCTAAGGCCTTTTGAATAACTGGCGCTACTTTAAAGTCTGTATCAGCCACCCATAAAGGAATGATGTCTTGGTGCTTATATTTATCCCACTTTAAGGAGTTTGTATTATGGCGATCAACAATGGCTTCGAATGAGTAGTTATCGTCAGGTTGCATCGTGTTTGGGTCCTTTTGTGTATTGCCAGAGACAGGGTCAAAGGCTATATTAGGCGTTGTTATATGGGCTTCAGTTTGGACCATATTTCCCCCTTTATCTACGCTACAATGCGTTAATTTGGAGCTTCGGCCATGAGCAGCAACGATCGCGTCATCATCTTTGATACCACCCTACGTGATGGGGAGCAAAGCCCAGGTGCTTCCATGACGCAAGATGAAAAATTGCGTATCGCCAAAATGCTTGAAAAAATGTGTGTAGACGTTATTGAAGCCGGCTTTGCCATTGCCAGCCCTGGAGATTTCGCAGGTGTAAAATCTGTTGCAGATAACATTAAAGATAGCACAGTATGTAGTTTAGCCCGTGCATTGGATGGTGACATTGATCGAGCTGGGGAAGCATTAAAAAATGCTAATTCTGGCCGTATTCATACGTTTATCGCTACTTCGCCTATTCATATGAAATACAAACTGCAAATGCAGCCTGAGCAAGTGCTAGAACGTGCCGTTTATGCCGTGAAACGTGCACGTAATTTAATGAGTGATGTTGAGTTTTCCTTAGAAGATGCCAGTCGTACTGAGTTTGATTTTATGTGCCGTATAGTTGAAGCAGCTATCGACGCTGGTGCCGGCACTATTAACATTTCCGACACCGTAGGTTACGCAGTGCCAGAGGAATTTGGCGCTACTATCGCTCGTTTGATGAATGCGGTGCCAAATATAGACAAAGCGATCATCTCAGTACATTGTCATAATGACCTAGGGCTTGCCGTTGCTAACTCGCTGTCTGCTATAAATAATGGTGCTCGACAGGTGGAGTGTACTATTAACGGCCTAGGTGAGCGCGCAGGTAATGCATCATTAGAAGAAATTGTGATGGCGATTCGTACCCGACAAGACGCTTTGAAAGTGACCACTAACATTGACACGAAGCACATTGTGCCTACGTCTCGTTTGGTATCAGGAGTAACAGGATTTCCAGTTCAGCCGAACAAAGCCATCGTGGGTGCAAATGCCTTTGCTCATGAATCTGGTATCCATCAAGATGGAGTGCTGAAGCATCGCGAAACCTATGAAATCATGACTGCTCAGGATGTAGGTTGGAGCGATAATAAAATGATTATGGGTAAGCACTCTGGCAGGGCTGCTTTTCGTGCTCGCTTAGAAGAACTAGGTACTACCTTTGCTAACGATGCTGAGTTGAATGATGCCTTTAGGCGCTTCAAAGAGCTGGCAGACAAAAAGCATGAAATATTTGATGAAGATTTACAGGCTCTAGTTAGTGAATCAGGTATTGAGACTGCAAAAAATACACGTTTTAAACTGTCGTCACTATCAGTAACGTCACAAATAGGTGAAACACCTGTAGCGCAAATTAAATTGATGATCGACGGTGTAGAAGCTGATGCAAGTGCTGCTGGGAGTGGCCCTGTAGATGCAGTATTTAAGGCTATTGAGCAGTTGGCAGAATCTAATACTAGTTTGGAGCTGTACAGTGTTAATGCGATAACTAGTGGTACAGATTCTCAAGGTGAGGTGACTGTACGATTAGAAAAGTCTGGCCGTATGGTTAATGGGCTAGGTGCAGATACAGATATTATTATTGCCTCTGCTAAAGCGTATATCCATGCCCTAAATACCCTAGACAGCAGTACTAAAAAAGCTCATCCACAAGTTTAATGAAGTAGTAGAATAGACTATGGTTATGTTTCCAGTGCTTGATGAAACTTCGCGTTTACAGTACCTGCAAGCGCTGGGGGTTTCGAGTTGGTTACCTACTAAGCCGTTGGTGGGTTGCCAAGTTAATGGTGTGTTGTGGCAGGACGCTGTGCTGCAGGACAGCAATGACCTGCTAGTAAGTGATACGCTCCTGTCATCAGTAGTGGCGCCTGTTGCATTACCGGTCTCTAGTGAGGCTGCCCTGGACTCTATTTCCTCTGCAGCCACATCATCTGTCTACGCTCAGGATCATGCTCAGCAATTAGAGCCTATTGACCCCAAAGTACAAGCAGCAGTGGTAGCAGAGGCCTTAGGCGCGTTGACCGCCACAAACAGTAACTTACACCGTTCTAAACCTCCAGTAGCCCCGTTAGTGCAGACGCCTGAAACAGTGTCGTCAACTTTGAAGGGTATAGGACAGAGACCTACGACAACCGCTAATACTGATAGGTTAGCACCATTGCACTTAGGCTTGTCTTGGTACAGTAATGGAGTGGTGGTAGTGAACGATATACCAGTGCAAGAAGGTGCAGCCATGAGCAGCCCTATACAGCGCTTACAAACAGCCATCGTTAATGCCTTAAGGTCCACGTTGTTGGACACCAGCGCACAAGTTATGCCTGCGGCCTCTATGGAATTTAACTGGCCATTAGTGCCTGGCCCTCACGCGGATCACTCTTTTATGGGAGCTCAAAGTGGGCTTAAATATAGCCTAATAAAATTGTTACAAGATAATGCATGCAGCAGATTGTTGGTGATGGGGCCTGCGGCGATACAATTACTTAAGCCTGATATGACTTTAGGTGAAAGTGGCCCCATACAGCTGTTTGATATGACGATTCAATCGGTGTACAGCCATAGCTTACATCAGTTATTAGCGGTGCCAAGCCTTAAAGCCGATACATGGACACATCTACAGCCACTATTTAATAAATGATGGTGATTCGAGCTTTAGTGAAAGACGATGTTGATCAGGTTTTGAACTTTTTGTTGGCTAAAAACGAGGTTGCTTGGTCTAGCAAGGCTTTAACAGGTGCGTTGGAAGGTATGTTAGAAGGCAGTTACCTAGCTAGTGTTGGGGTGGATGAGTCTACTAGTCAGGTGGTATCTTATGCTGTAGCAAGTTATGCCTTTGATCAAGCGGATGTACAGAACGTGGTGGTAGATCAGTCTTTTAGGGGGCGCGGTTTTGGACGACAGTTGTTGCAAGGATTGATTGAAGATTTGGTAAATCGGCAGGTAACAACGGTGTTTTTAGAAGTGCGACAGTCTAATCAAGTCGCTATCAGCTTGTATCAATCTATGGGTTTTGAATGCATACATCAACGCCGAGATTATTATCCCGGCGTTGATGGTGTACGCGAAGACGCCTTGGTGTTTAGTCTAAGGTGTTTAGTCTAGAGTGTCTGTAGCGACCTTATACTCTGGATCTTCAATTACATTTAGCTCCACCATGTTGCCTGCCTTAGATAGTAGACGCTTACAATCTAAGCTAAGGTGACGTAAGTGTAAGGTCTTTCCTGCACGTGAGTAACGTTCGGCCAAGGTATCAATAGCTTCCAAACCTGAGTGATCGGCTACACGAGAGCGTTCAAAGTCGATAATCACATCCTTTGGATCTTGGCTTGGGTCAAATAGCTCTAAGAAGTTTTGTACTGAGCCAAAGAAGATTGGGCCGCGTAAATAATAGATGCGGCTGCCATCCACGTCTTGATGGGTTACCTGAGTATGTTTGGCATACTTCCATGCAAATACTAAAGCCGAGCAAATAACGCCCACAACCACTGCGATAGCAAGGTCGGTAATTACTGTAACGCCAGAAACTAAGACTAGTACGAAGGCATCGGATTTAGGTATTTTTCCCAAAATACGAAAGCTAGACCATTCAAAGGTGCCTACAACTACAATAAACATAACGCCTATTAAGGCGGCCACGGGAATCATCTCAATAAGAGGTGATGCCACTAAAATAAATGTCAGTAAAAATAATGCGGCGCTAATGCCAGAAAGGCGACCACGGCCACCGGAGTTAACGTTAATCATGCTCTGTCCAATCATGGCACAACCACCCATACCACCGAACATGCCAGTTGCCGTGTTGGCAATGCCTTGGCCAATACATTCTTTATTACCGCGGCCACGGGTGCCAGTAATTTCGTCAACCAAACTCATAGTTAACAAAGATTCGATCAAACCAATGGCAGCCAAAATGATAGCGTAAGGCAAAATAATAATCAGCGTTTCTAAGTTGTACGGTACCTGAGGGAGATGGAAGCTTGGTAGCCCGCCCGCAATAGAGGCGATGTCGCCTACAGAATGTGTGTCCAAGTTCAAGCCCACAGCTAATAAAGTAACCACCAAGATGGCTGCTAAGGATGATGGAATGGCTCGAGTGAATTTAGGTAAGAAGTGAATAATAGCCATGGTGAGAGCAATTAGACCGATCAGCAAATACATCTGTGTGCCTTCCAGCCACTGTGAGTTGCCGTTATCGTCGATGAATTTAAACTGGCTTAATTGTGCCAAAAATATGACGATAGCCAGGCCATTTACAAAGCCTAGCATCACTGGATGAGGCACCATACGGATGAATTTACCAAGTCGTAAAACGCCAGCGATTACCTGCAATATGCCCATTAAAACAACGGTAATAAAGAGGTATTCCACGCCATGGTCGGCCACTAAAGCCACCATCACTACCGCCAAGGCGCCAGTAGCACCAGAAATCATTCCAGGACGGCCACCAATGGCAGCGGTGATTAAGCCGACCATAAAGGCAGCATACAATCCAACTAATGGGTCTACGCCTGCTACAAAAGCAAAAGCTACAGCTTCAGGTACTAATGCGAGAGCGACCGTAAGGCCGGAGAGGATGTCGTTTTTTGCATTAGCCGGAGCGGCGCGGCTTATGAGATCGAACATAGTATTTCCTGAATGTCTGTACAGTAAAAAGGCGCATATTATACGTAAATTAGCACCATTTCTCAATGAATGGGCATACATTGATGGAAGATTGGTTATTCTGTAACCAGTTCGTTGGTGTTTTATATTGAGGAAAAGGCGCTAATCGGCGACAATAGGCCCACTCTAGGTACTCACCGATGTGCCACCCTATATTTCCACAGATTGTATCCATTATGTCCAACTTGATTGCAGCAGAAGTCGCAAGGCGAAGAACCTTTGCTATCATCTCCCACCCCGATGCTGGTAAAACCACAATTACCGAAAAATTACTCTTATTCGGACAAGCCATTCAAACAGCAGGCTCAGTAAAGGGCAAGAAGGGCGATAAAAAAGCCACCTCAGATTGGATGGCAATGGAGCAGCAGCGAGGCATCTCCGTAACTTCCTCGGTGATGCAGTTCCCCTATCAGGACCGTACAGTAAACCTTTTGGATACACCTGGGCACGAAGACTTTTCTGAAGATACTTATCGAACTCTAACGGCAGTTGACTCAGTACTAATGGTGATTGACGGCGCTAAAGGTGTGGAAGATCGAACCGTTAAATTGATGGAAGTTTGTCGTTTACGAGACACGCCTATTTTCACGTTCATTAACAAAATGGACCGTGAAGTACGTGATCAAATAGAAGTCTTAGATGAAGTTGAAGACGTGCTTAATATCGAGTGTGCACCCATTACTTGGCCGATTAGCATGGGCAAGCGTTTTAAGGGGGTGTACAACCTTTATACTGACACCTTGCATATATTTACTCCAGGTCAGGGCCACACCATTCCTGATGATATTCAAATTCAGGGATTAGAGTCTGATGAGGCCGCAGAAATACTGGGTGAGTTATTAGATGAGTTGAAAGAAGAAATTGAACTAGTACGTGGTGCAAGCCATAAATTTGATATGCAGTTGTTTCTAGAGGGTAAGCAAACGCCAGTATTCTTTGGCACTGCCTTGTCTAACTTCGGCATACGTGAAATGCTAGATTACTTCGTACAATGGGCGCCAGCGCCACAGTATCGAGATGCTGGTGAGCGTGTCGTGCAAGCGGTGGAGTCTAAATTCACTGGTTTTGTATTTAAAATACAAGCCAATATGGACCCTAAGCACCGAGATCGTATTGCTTTTATGCGCATTTGTTCTGGTAGCTATGAACGGGGCATGAAAATGCGTCATGTACGTATAGCTAAAGATGTAAAAATAGCCGATGCAGTTACCTTTATGGCTGGAGAACGCTCCAACGTAGAGCAAGCATGGCCTGGTGACATTATTGGTTTACATAACCACGGTACTATTCAAATTGGCGATACCTTTACCGCTGGCGAAAACCTTAAGTTTGCAGGTATTCCTCATTTTGCGCCGGAGCTTTTTCGTAGAGTGCGTCTTAAAGATCCGCTAAAGATGAAACAGCTGAAAAAAGGTTTGCAGCAGTTATCGGAAGAGGGTTCAACGCAGTTGTTTATGCCAGGTAAAAACAATGATCTCATTGTTGGCGCAGTAGGAGTGTTGCAGTTTGAAGTGGTTTCTTACCGTTTGGAGGACGAATACAAGGTTGAATGTATCTATGAACCTATTAGTGTAAACACGGCCCGTTGGGTGGAATGTGATGACCCTAAAATGCTTGAAGAGTTTAAGCGTAAGGCGGCGGAAAATTTGGCCATTGATGGTGGTGGTCACTTAACTTACTTGGCGCCTTCTAGAGTGAACCTAAGTTTAACGGAAGAACGCTGGCCAGACATTCGTTTCCGTGCAACACGAGAGCACTAACCTCGGTTTCACATATGCCGGTTTCACTAGGGGGTTTTAATGCAACAGCTGATTGATAGCCACTGTCATTGGGATCACCCTCGGTTACAAAACTTACAGCCCCACTTATGGCAGTCTTGCCTTGATCAAGGAGTGGGGCAGCTAGTAGTACCCGGCACACAAAAAGCCTTCTTTGCCAGACAAATAACCCTGTGTGACCAGCACCCATGTTGGCATTTAGCATTTGGTTTACACCCCTATTTTAATGATAAGCACACTAGGCAACACCTCATTGATTTGGCTGACACCATTGGCCACTATAAGCCAGTTGCTGTGGGTGAAATTGGGTTGGATTTTGCGTTAGATACATCACTAGAGGGCTTTTCTATAGCTCAGCAAGAGTATTGGTTTGTAGCGCAGGTGAAACTAGCTCAACAAGAAAAACTGCCCATTATAGTACACAGTCGTAAGGCCAATGATCGTATAGGCCAGCTGTTAAGGCAGTTAAAGTTTGACCAAGGAGGTATTGTGCATGGCTTTAGTGGCAGCGTGCAGCAAGCTGAAAAGTTTACCCAATTGGGGTTTAAAATAGGGCTAGGTGGCAACTTAACTTACGAAAGGGCCCAGGCTCTGAGGCGCTTGGCGCAAGCTTTGCCACTTACAGATATCGTACTAGAAACTGACGCACCTGATATGCCTATGTCTAGGCAGGATGGAGCAAGGCAGGACAGGGCTGAGAAGGATGAGCCTAATCGGCCAGATAATCTACCCCGAGTGTTAGCTGTATTAGCACAGCTGAGGCCAGAATCCTTGGCTGAAATCGCCATGCAGACAGTCGCTAACACCATAGATGTGCTAAGACTTAAATCATTGCTTTAAAAATAAATAATGTAGCGATCAGTGTCGCTAATATTGGCTTAACACATGTCCTCAAAGGGATTGCTAACGCATAAATCTACAGCTTTGGCATAGCCTGGAATGCGAATTTCGTGGTGATTTATAAGTAAATCTTCACCAGCTAATACGTTATGGCCAAACTTATAAGTGGGCTTTGATAGGCCGCGCATGCTTTGTAAATCATAATCTGCTGCAACTTGTGCATGAGTTTCTTGGGCTAGGCGCATGTTATCCATGGCCTTGGTGCCATGCTTTTTAAGCATTAGCTGATGAGCCACATGAGGGCCCATTAATACTGCACTGGCGTTGTTGCCGCCAAAACCCTTGGAGTTAAGTAGTACAGTATCGATGCCTTGCATACCCACTTCATGGTGTGCGGCTTGAATCGCTAAGTGGCTATCGTGAACGTCGCTTGCTACATGATCTATGGTGGCGATGCCAGGAAAAATCCCATAGCGCCACACTCCTAAAGAAACAGCCAGTTGATCACCGCCTGCTGTGCCTTGAGAATGCCCAAGGTAAGCTTTAACAGCGCCTACTTTCCAGCGATCTATACTAAAGGCCTTAGCCGTTTCATTAATAACGTGAGATTCAGTAATGCGATTCTGTGGTGTACTAGTACCATGGGCTTGTACGCACGAACGTTGGCGTAATGACTGTGTGCCTAATATGCTTTCAGTGAGAGCCGCAGCTTTGGCTAAGGTAACATAATTACCTATGCCCGGGGCTGATATAGACTTCTTATGGCCATCGGCACTGACGAATACACCAGGTACTGCGCCATGAATTTGTGCCCCAAGTTTCAGCGCTAGGCTGTCGCTGGTGAGTACAATCCATTGGGAGGCTTCGCCCATAGTAAAGCCACAATTGGTAGAAAAAGGGCGTGAAGTACGACGTAAGTCAGGTTCAGCGCTAGCATCTAAAGCACTTACTTCATGGTCTTCGGCCAATGCGCCCATGGTTCGAAAACCTTCCATCACTTCAGGCGTAATGGGTGCATCACTGCCACCAACGATCACTAGATCACGGCGACCACTGGTGATGTCTTCAACGGCGTTACGTAGATTGTATAGAAACGTAGCACATGCGCCTAATGCAGAACCCACAGCGCCAACACTGCCTAATAAATAGGCATTCACAAAATCAGCAGGCATTTGGCCATAACCTAAGGGCATTTGTTTGGAGGTGATGCGCTTGCCCATACTTGGACTTTTTAGCAAGCCACCAAAACCGGCTTCATCAAGTTGGCCAATGGAGTTACTGGCGTAAACGGCGATACGGTCTGGTGCAATTTGGTCTTGCATAGCTTGCCAGGCAATGCCAGTAGAGCTGAGGGCGTCAGATGCGCCAAACACTGTCATTTGTAAATTGCGTGGGTGGTTACGAGACTGGTATAGAGACCCAGGCTCAAAACCATCAGGTAATTGGCCAGCTGCACTCACTGGGGCTCGCTTTGAGTCTGGTAAAATGGCCGAGAAGGAACCACTTATGGTTACTTCTACGGTATCGGCGTCAATGGTGGTTACTAGCCAATTGCCTGGCAGTTGAGTAGGTAAGTGGCGCTTACGCATACGAATACAGGTGCAATCGCCAGATGAAGGTTTGATTTCAGCAGCTTTGTTTAATACAAGTTGGTGGATGTCGTATGCTTCAGGACGTATGGGGCGAATGAGAGTGGCATTTTTTAATTCTTCGCCAAGTTGCTGAGCTAGTTGTGCTTGAGTTAATCCGTGCTCTTGGCTGGCAAGGTAGTAAAGGCCATTTTTGAAGGTCGCTTTGTTGGTAAGCGTGGCTAGGTCCGTCATTGTGTCTAGGCGGCTTTGTGTATCTAAGTGATCAACAATAAGGCGACGATAGCCATGATGGGAAGAGGTACGACCAGCGGCATTTATTCCGCCAAAACCAATAATGACTGGTAGATTCGACAACTAACAATTCCCCAAAAGTGAATAAAACGAACACATAAGCCGCCATTCTAGCAGAGTGGCGGCTAAACTCTAGGGATAGTGTCGAATAGTGTCGCAATCTAGTGGATTCGATGCACATCCAAGTGTAAGCGGGTGATTTTTTTACCTAATAGGTGTAATTCCCCTTGGGTTCTTTGTACGCCATCGCTACTGAATTCGAAAGTAAAATGTCGTAAAAAAGTGATATGGCCTTGGTTATCGCGATTTAGCCGAGTTTTTACAAGGGCCACGGTATCATCAAGCAACTGAAGGTCTTGTTGCTCGCATTGTTGTTTAGCGGCTAAACGGGCACGATCTTTCGCGGCACTGGTGTCCCACCAGTAAATCAAGCCTAAAACTAAAGGTACTAACAGCCATTCTAAACTCATGATCCACCTGCCTTTTTGACGGAAGGCCAACCACGGTTAGCCAATAACATCATTAGTATATCGCGTTGGTCTCCCTGTAATTCAAGGGTTTGTTCTTTCACAGCGCCACCGGTGCTGGTTTTTTGTTTGAGTTCTTTAAGCAATTTCTTTAGCTCTGCCTCAGCCAGAGGTATACCGGTGATAGTAGTGACCCCTTTACCTTTACGACCTTTGGTCTCAAGCCTAATCCGTACATTGCCATCACCCATAGCAGCAGCTCTATTATGGGTGCATTGGCACTGAGAGTGACCACAGTCTGGGCAAAGTCGACCTTGGTCGGTGGAATAAACAAGTCTAGACATGCTACTTGGCCTCTGGCGTGGTGATACCGTGAATAGGGTCTTCAGTAACTATTGCTGGGCGCGTAAGTTGCACTAACTCACTACAAGGGTGTTGATTGGAATTGCCCCACCAAGATTTTTGCCATAGTTCTAATTTATTAACCCTTATCAAAGATCTTATATCATCAATGTATTCTACACCTCGAGAGGAATAGCTGATTAAGCCTGCAGATAAGGCACGTGCAGTGACCGGTTGGCCTTCGTCAATTAGGCATTCTCTAATACGACGCAAACCCAAATAGCTAGCGTGAGAGTTTAAGTTGCGAATATAGGCATCCACAGATTCTTGTGGATCTTTAAATTTACGTACTTCGTAATTAGCTCCCTCAGGGCGGCCTCTAGGAACCAAACCGCAACCTTCGCTAAAGCACCATTGGCCAAATAAGTTGTTGCCCTGAGTTGCAAAGCGAGAGGTGCCCCATGCGCTTTCATTGGCTGCTTGAGCTAAAACTAAAGCAGCTGGAATCGTTGCAATTTTACGTAGTAGTAAATCGATTTGTTCTGCGGGTTTTTTGGTCTTTATCTTATAGCTTTTTGATAAACGAGTGAGTCGATGCTGCTGTGACTGAGTGAGCTGTTGAGGGTGCATGCGCTGAAGTTCCGCACGAAGTTGCACGACTTTGTTGTTTGCTGTGTTAGATAGACTCCCTAAATAATTGAAAAATTTAGATTTCTTTGATTTTACGTCAGTAATGGACGAAAAATCAGGCAGTTGCTCCACTTTGGGGCGGAGGCTAGATTCAATAGCATGACTGATGCTGGCTGCCGCATTAGCGCTAGAAACTGTTCGAGCTTTAGTATTTTGGTGGACGGGTTTACTTTGGTTCTCTAGTTCCTCTGTCGCAATACTGAAAAATACAGTGTTCTCTGTATTTTTCAGTAAAAAGGCGATGACAAGCAATATAACCAAACCTGTTAAGCCGGCGTGCTGGCGCAAAAGTGCAGTAATATTCATAGGCAGCAGGAATCTCCTAGGGATAATTAAGGTTTGTCGTAGGGATCTTTTGATCCCCTAGTCGAGACATTAAGCGAGCGTTTTCCTGCTGCAATTGTGCGATTTCCAGGGAAATTACCAAACTCTGGCTTATCAATAGTGTTACTTTTTCTTCCAGTGCTTGCACAAGCAGCCGAGAACTAGGCGATGCTGGTGAATCAGTCATTGATTTAGATCTTGGCCGACTTGTTGGCTTTTTCTGTGGCTGCAAAAGCTGTCATTTGTGCTTCGGTTGCTGGCAACTGGTGATTGTCTTTCCACTCACTATAGGGCATGCAATAGACATGCTCACGGGCTTGGTCATAATCCATAGCAACACCTTTTTCGTTGGCTGCAGCCATAAGCCACTTACTCATACAGTTACGACAAAACCCGGCCAATGTCATCAGGTCGATATTTTGTACATCCTTACGTTTGTCTAAGTGTTTAACTAAGCTACGAAAGGCAGCAGCTTCCAGTTCTGTTTGTGTTTCTTGGTTCATGTCGATCTCGTTAAGGCCAAAATAAGCAACCGCCATAATATAGCTTTACCTGCGCTAGCGCTAGGTAGGGCATAACCCAGATTATGGTTACGCTTGATCTCTGCTTGATTATATGTAAAATACTGGTTGTATGTACAGCGTATTATAAACATGTGGTAAAGGTGGCGTAAAGGTGACACGAAAGATAATTCATTGTGATTGTGATTGTTTTTATGCGGCCGTAGAGATGCGTGATGAACCAAGTTATTGTCACCGACCTATTGCCATTGGAGGTGCAGCGAATGGGCGAGGAGTCATAGCCACTTGCAACTACCCAGCCCGTAAGTTTGGTGTACATTCGGCTATGCCCTCAGCCCAAGCCTTACGAGCTTGCCCTCAGTTATTAATTCTACCTGGACGCATGGCTTTATATAAAACTGTTTCACATCAAGTAATGGCTATCTTTCAAAGATACTCTGACATTATAGAACCTCTATCATTAGATGAGGCATTTATAGATGTGACCGAGTCTACTCTATTTGGTGGCAGTGCGACCCGCATTGCTCAACAAATTCGGGCGGAGGTAGAAGCTGAAGTAGGTATCACCGTTTCTGCAGGAGTGGCATCTAACAAATTTATCGCTAAGGTTGCTAGCGATTGGCGCAAACCCAATGGTTTATTTGTTGTAAAACCTGATGAACTGGACAGCTTTAGTGCACAGTTGCCAGTTAAAAAAATCCCTGGTATTGGGCCAGTTAGTGCTGCTAAATTAGCCGCACAAGGTATCCATATCTGCGGCGACCTTCGGCCATATAGCGAGTTGGAGTTAGAACAAAAGTTTGGTCGTATGGGGCAAACCCTAGCTTTACGACGCTTTGGTGAGGACCATCGGCCAGTACAAACTAGCCGCATACGCAAATCTGTATCAGTAGAAAACACCTATCATCAAGACTTAACGAGTATGAATGACTGCTGTGATGCCTTGGGCCCCTTGTATGCTCAGCTTATGGAGCGCTGGGAAAAACTCTCGAGTCGCTATGCAGTTGCAGGGCTGGAGTTGAAGTTAAAATTTGCTGACTTTTCTCAATTAACACGAGAACAAGCCACTACAGACATAGATCTAGACTTTTTTAAGCAATTACTACGCGTGGCTTTTAAAACTGGTAATTCGTTGCAGCAAACACAAGGTGTACGTTTATTGGGATTGGGGCTCAAACTAAAGCCCCCCATCACTCAACAGCAGTTACGCCTGTTTTAAACCTATTTATAGGTTAGGTACTGCGTTTTTTGCCGGTAACAATAGCGCCTAAGTTTTCCAGCATTAACACCATTGAAGGCACAACAAATAAGATCAGTAAGGTACCAAGTGCCAAACCAAAGACGATTGAAATAGCCATTGGGATAAGGAACTGAGCTTGCAGTGAATCTTCGAACAATATAGGTGTTAGCCCGGCGATGGTGGTCATCGAGGTTAACAGCATTGCCCGCAAACGTTGGCATGCAGCTTCCACTATCGCTTCTTTAGGAGCCATGCCTTGTTCGAGGAACCTCTTATAGAAAGAAAGCAATACAATACTGTTATTTATGACGATTCCTGATAAACCAAATAAGCCAAATAATGAAAGAATAGTAAGGTCTCTGTCCATAACAAGGTGGCCCAAAACTGCTCCGGTTAGCCCAAAAGGTATAGTGAACATTACTGCAATTGGCCATGTGTAGGATGTAAATACCCATGCTAAAACAATATAGATGAGTACAAGGGCTAGAACTAAACCAGTCAACATATCACCCAAGGTTTCTCGCTCATCTGCCCTGGCGCCGCCAAAACCAATTTTCACACCATACTGGCGTTCAAGATCAGGAATGACGTCTTTCTTTAACGCTGCAATGACTACGTTGGCGTTGGTAGCACCCACGTCCACATCGGCTTTCACTGTCACTGTTAGTTGCCCATTTTCGCTACTGAACTTGTCAATCCCTCGTCGAGAGCTAAATTCCACCAGTTCTAACAAAGGCACAGTGCTGCCTGAGGGAAGAATAATGGGTAAAGCATATAAGGTTGAAAGGCTATTGCGATCTTGGTCTTGCAACATTAAGCGCACGTCTATTTCGTCCGCACCAAGGTAAAAACTTTGCAAAGTGACACCATCAAAGGCATACCTCAATTGGCGGCCTATGTCAGCACTTGTCAGGCCCAGTGTCGTGGCCTGTGGCGTTAAGGTAAAGATCAATTGTTCCATACCATACGGCAGGTTGTCATCAATATTTTGAACACCAGTAAACACCTTTAGAGCGGTTTGCAGTTCAAGTGCCACCTGCTTCATTACCACAGCACTAGCACCAGTGATGTTGGCTTCAATAGGTTTGCCTGGGGGGCCAGATTGAGGTTGGTCGATGATAATTTTTTCTAACCCTGGAACCTTAGGTATTTTACTACTCCATGTCTCTATAAATTCTGCGTTAGAAATAACTCTCAGTTTAGAACTATCAAGTTCAACTTCTAATAATGCCACTTGATCAGTACTAGATATGCCGGCAGTAGGAAGGTAGTTTGTACCAAAAAAGCTTGCTCGCTCACTGATCATATTGCCACCTAGTTCAGCTTCAGTTTCAAGTAAAGCATTCTCTACCTCAACTAAATAGGCAGCAACTTCACTGGCGGGAGTGCCACTGCTAAATTGAACGTTTGCCCGCACACTATCGCCATCGACACTAGGGAAGAAGGCAAATTGAATTCGTCCACCCACTAGCAGGCCTACAGCCAAAACTAATGCAGTAATGGCCAAGCTAAAAGTGACTAAACGAAAGTCAATAGCAAAGTTAACTGCAGGCCGGAACATGTTGTTTTTAAAATTTTCAAAACCCCGGTCAAAAGCAGTCCGTAACCGGGATGGCTTTTTATTCATCTGATTCTTGAGGGCATGGTGAAGATGACCTGGCAAGATTAAAAAGCACTCGACCAAGGACACCAAAATGACACAAATCACCACAATTGGAATATCAGCTAGGATGCTACCGATAGTCCCATTGATCAACAATAACGGTAAAAAGGCTGCTATGGTTGTTAGCGATGAGGCTGTAATGGGCCCCATCATTCGTTGTGCGCCACCTAAAGCGGCTTGTAAGGGTGGTTCTCCTTTTTGAAAATGTGACAGGGTATCCTCACCCACCACTATGGCATCGTCCACAATAATACCCAAGGCCATAATCATACCAAAGAGGCTAATCATGTTGATGGAGCCGCCAATGAAGTACATCACCCCCCATGTAGCTAAGAGTGAGGCTGGAATTCCCATAGCCACCCAAAATGCTACCCTAGAATTGAGGAATATGAACAATAAACCCACAACAAATATCAGGCCGTAGGCACCGTTATTAATCAATAAAGTAATACGGGCCTTTAATAGCAGCCATCTCTCGTCGTAGACTACGATATCTACATCCTGAGGAAAGCGCTCACGTGCTTCTACTACCCACTTGTTCATGATGGCAGCTGTTTTAATCGTGTCATCATTCATGCTACGCATGATTGTGAGCTGTATACCAGGGTTGCCATTATAACTAATGGTAGTTTGATCTTCCTTGGCACGCAATGTAACGTCTGCTACGTCGCCTAAACGAAGGAGTTGGGCATTGTCTCCAGTAAGAAGTGGCAATAGTTCAAAACTGCTTACGTCTGAAACCTTGCCGATAGCACGCAATTGTTTTGATCCATCTAAGCGACCAGCAGTGCCTGCCATGACGTCTTGGCTCTGGTTGTTAATTAGCCCTGCTATATTTTGTAGTGATAAACCCAAGTCGTGGATTGTACTGGGCTTTAGCTGAATGGCAATCTCTTGTTCTGGTAAGCCTGTGAAGTTGATCTTGCTGATGCCTTTAGCCAAGAGTTCGCGTTCTGCCTGACGAGCTAAACCTGTAAGTTCATCCACTGGACCATCTGCTGTAATCAGGATGGTGCCAACATTCTCATACATCACAAACTGCTCGATGGTAGGTGTTTCAGATTCTGCAGGCAGGTTGCTGACAGCATCCACACGCTGCTTGATGGCATTAGTGGTTTCTGTGAAATCTGCACTGCTGTCTATATCTAGAACAATAGACACTCGACCGCGAGATGTGCTGGATTTTACTTTAGTGACATTGGCAACATTTTTAAGCTCTTGCTCAAAAGGAATGGTGATGCTTTTTTGAACATCTTCAGCCGCCGCTCCTGGCCACACGACAGAAACCATTACAGTGTCAATGGCAAAGGTTGGAAAGAACTGGGTGTTAAGCTGCTTTAATCCATAGGCTCCAGATAAAAATAACAATAACATCAGAAGGTTAGGGGCCACCCTATGATTGGCAAAAAGGCTAATAAATGATTGCATCATGTGCTTATACTCCGGCTAGCGCATTTCGACTAATAAGCCGGTAACGGCATTGGGAAGTTGCGTGATCAAAACGTTATCACCAGAGCGTAATTCAGCACTTCTTACCAAGGTTAAACGCTCACCAGTTGGGCTAGTCCAGTCCCCAACACGGCTAATATTAATCGCTTGTAGGCGTTGGTCAATAATGCGGTAAATACGATTCTGTCCATAAATTGCCAACGCAGGTAGGGCCACAACATTGGTTTCAGTTGGAAGCTCCACATTAACTTGTAAGTTTCTACCCACTT
>Ga0114995_10001239_pt1 | contig 18066 bp, 20 predicted proteins | sample ArcticOcean_MG_C_11_FD_87038 | JGI IMG/M metagenome (GOLD analysis project Ga0114995, IMG submission 87038) | Marine microbial communities from western Arctic Ocean - ArcticOcean_MG_CB2_154 | ecosystem: Environmental > Aquatic > Marine > Oceanic | place: Arctic Ocean: Canada Basin | collected... | reverse complement strand
TTAATTCCACGTTTTGCTAATAATCTACCTGCAGCAGTGATAGCCGCCTGTATACCTAAGAGCAATGGAGCATATTCTGTTAATTCATCTTCTACTGCAAATTCTTGATTGCTTGTTTTAAAGTCTGCTTTACGCATTATTGTTTTAGCAATTAGGTCTAGTTCTTGATTTGTATCATCCCAACGCAATGCAAATGGCATGTTAATGTTTGTTGCCATATCTTTCATTACTGCCTCAGTATCAGGACCCATCTGTGCAATAGGCTTGCCCCACTTTTTAAACTCTTGTTTGAATAAACGTGTGAGTTCACTAACTGTGATCTGTTTAATATTGCGTTCATCATTAACTCTATCTAAAAAGTGACGAGTGAACTCTACATCAATACCTACTTTAGCAAATAAACGGTCAGCAAAGATTTCTAACTGATCTATATCAGCCTGCATCATTGGTCTGTCTACTTCGTTTATTCTCATCTTATACTGTTGCCTTTTGTATTTTATTATTTTTATCTTTAAACTGTAAACTTGTTGTCTTAGCAGTTCTTGGATCGTTACCACTATACCCTAACTTCATATTACCTTGTTTAATACTTGTTTTTGCAACAGTAGTATTACCTGTAGTAGGATCGCCTATTGTTGTTTTCTTGATCCCACCCACTTGGTTTGTTGTTTTTGTACTACCGTCAGCATAACTAGTAGTTTGGTTCCCACCAATTTTTGGTGTGCTTCTAGATATCTCATTGCCGCCAACTGTTTTAGTTGTGCCAGCACCTGTTCTTGTTGTTTTAATTATTTCTGAAATTATCATAATCTTTTCCTCATACTACTATTTAGCAGGATCAGACATGTGTTGCTGTATTGCTTTTGCAGTACGTTCGAACTTGTGATCCTTATGTTTGAATCCAACACCTCCTGCCGCTTCCCATTTACTAACATTCTGACCAAAGTCATCAATTAATATGTTTGGTGATCCATCGCTATTAGTTGCATATGGAGTCTTGTTGTGTGTAATAATAACTTTCTCTGGTGGAAAGAAACTTAGATACTTGTCAATCCATTCACGTTTGTGTGGTTCTGAATTGGGATCATCTGGTAATGGACTACTTAGGATAGTATAACTTCCCTTTAAGTCTTTAATTATACCCAACAAGTTTTTTGCTTTTGGTAACATTGGTAAGTCTAACCAAAAGTCTTCTGTATCTCTAATCTTCTGTAGTTCAGGTTCAATGTCTGTAACATTACGCCAGCTCTACCTATTAGTTTATTCCATTCTCCAAAGAAGTCTGCTAGTACTCCATCCATATCTACAAATACCTGTGTTGAACTAGTGATATCTGTGAGTACTTCTTGAAGACTTTCTTTCTTACTGCCCTTCATGTTTGCACACCAGTGATACATCTTGCCTTTTTCTGTTCCACTATTTTTCTTTGCTAGAGCTCTAAGTTCAGTTACTGAACCACTACAACTAGCACCTGCACGTTTAACTCTGCCCGGTGAACTTGTTGCTTCTGATAATTTAAATATATCATTCCAAAGCTCTACATCTAAGTTGTCTGATTCTGTAACCCTATTATGTAACTTTGCAATACCACTAAGTGTCTCGCCTTTTTGTACAACATATTTACTACCGTCAGGCAGTTTAATCTTCTGTCCCACTTGAATTGAATTGGGATCAGTAATTTTATTCATTTTTGCTAAGTCCAGATATGTTAGTTTATTAGATTTTGCTTTAATTGAATCTGGTTTTGGTATTGGTTGTGGTATTACATCTTTCCTTAGTGGTGGTTGTATTACATTTTTCCAATTGTTAGTGTTGTCTACACTCTTAAGAGCTTTATCAATTGCAATCTGCTGATCAGTTCTAAAGTCGTCGCCATAAGCATCATCAAAGTCTACATCAGGTACTAAGTTAGTTGGTCTCCGTTTTGGACGAGGTGATCTAAATGGTATGTTTTTACTTGGCGTTACTGTTTTGGGTTGTGGTTCGCCTATAATATCATTAATAGTTTTGGTATATGACTGTACACTAGTAGCATAAGCATTTGCTCCAGTATTCTTACCTTTTTTAGCACCAGGGCCTCCATTATACATAGCAAGTTGTTGCTTTGTAGTCTTGGCACCATATTTATCTGCCATCATCTTAAAGTACAGAGCACCAGCAGTAATATTATCATTAAGACTGTCTTTCATATTATCTATTGTATATGAAGTTTTATAATAATCGTTAACATCCTTTAAGGCAGGCAAACGCACTTGGAATATACCATGTGCTTTATTCTTTAGATGTTTATCTCCAGTAAGACCTGTACGGATTCTAGACTCTTTGTATGCAATAGATAGCAAAAGACTCGGATCAACACCCAGTTCAACTGCTTTGTCTTTAATTTTTTGTATTAGTGTTTGATCTATGTTTTTATTTGCCATTTACTTTGATTTCTTTATTGGTTCACAATTGTTAACACGTTTGCCTTTGTTTTTGCCTGTGCCTGCTTTAGTTTTAGGACCACCTTGAGCTCCGGGCGCCTTGCCGTCCCAACAATCTTTTGGTCCTGCAACTTCTGAAATTCCTGATAGTTTCTTTAGACGTGAGATGTCATCTGACAATACATCACTAAATTGTTTTTGTAATTGTGATAAGGGCATATCAGCAATATCTTTATCATTAGGATTTCTATCTTTTAATTTTCCAAGTCCACCGCCAATTGGAGGAACACTAATGCCTCTAACCTTTACAGTTAGTTGTCGCTGTATATCAACCTTTTCATCATCAGTTAGGCTATCAAATATTCTATTAATCATATCAAAACCGGGCGTGTCTGATTCCGTTAGCTCTGAGCCCATCTCATGATCTAACTTATGATAAACACTACCAACATAATCAGATGCTAGAGTAATTTTCTTTTGCATCCATCCAGGCAGTCCTTCTTCTTCACTTATATTTGCAATTAAGTCTGCTAATTTGTTTGAATATTCAGCAAGTTTGTGTACATCTGCTCTTGCCATCTCAACCTCATGATCAGGTCTTTTCTCTGCCATCATTGGGTTGTCTCCTTGACCGGATGCTTTTCGCATGCCATAGTTACGATTAGCATTTACTTTGTTTTTTGTTTCAAAACAATTACAATGCTTACAATCTGGTCCACAAGTACATTCTGTTACAGGAACTCCGCAACATGCATCTGGACACATCTCTACTTTAGATTCTTTAACTACTGATTGCTTATCGCCCTTCATAGGTCCAGTTGGATAGAAATTAGAAATCATTTCTTTCATAGTGTTAGTTGTTACATCACCGCCTATAGACATAGAAAAACGAGGGTCTTTAGCCTCTTTAGCATTACGGGCTACATAGCCTCCTGCTTCTAATAGTTTATATTCAGTATCCAAATCTAGTATCTTCATACCTCTATTTATACAAAAATACTAGATGTGTTTGGATTACTACTTGATATATCTGTGAACAGATGGCATGTGGAATTTCTGTATCTCACGATTAACAGATATTTGTCTTGCGTCGATTAGTTTTTGAATGAATTTAAAAAATTTCATAGTTAGTCCTTTGTTTGTTCTCTGTGATATCTTGCACCTAGCATAAGATATTTTGCTTCTTCTTGAAACCCTTGTCTTGCTAATTCACTAGCGGCTCTTGCATAACCCATATCGGTTACGAAGTTTGATACTGCTGTATAACTTACTTTTAATGCTTTAACAATTTTATCACAAAACTTGCAAGTGATAACATGGCCTCTGTATAACATGGTACTCATTTTAATAAATCCTTATTTTGGTGGTTGGTTGGGTTCGAATGTCACGCATACTTGAATACGCAGACATCCATTCGTTGCCGTACTCTGCACGACAAAATCTTTCTAGTTCTTCATCTCTACTTTGGACAGTTGCTCTTGTAGCAAGCCAATTTAATATACTTTTAATCATAGTAATAGTTCCGTTTCAATATGTCAATATCATAGCTCTTGTCAGACCTCTTGTCTAACAGAAACTTTAATTTTAATTTGATGCTTGAGGAAAGCAATACCCCGGTCTTTGCCAGTGTCAAGGTCCTTTGGACCCCGTCAACTACTTTTAAGGCATGAGTATGCCACGGTCTTTCCCAGTTGCCATTCATTTTTTCTGAGCTGAAGTCGCTCTTTGTACACCTTTACTTATCACCAAGTTGGCATAAAGTTGCTCTTTTGAGCCGTACGAACTGTAAAGGCTGAGTTGCATAAAACGCATGGATCACCGTTTCCTTAGGGTTTTTAGTGGCTTGACATAAATACTGGCAGTACATTGGGACTAGATAGTCTAATGCTAAACTTAGAAATACATCATCGGCCGGTGTGTATTTTAATAAGATTCTACTTTAAAGGAGATTTAACATGGCTGACATCGAAAGATATATTGTTGAAAGAGAAATATTTTCAAAGAATGGTTCCTCTATTACAGATGTAAACAATATTATGAAATTAAGCGAAAACCAAGAATACAAAGATTACGTTAATGCAAACTATCTTCAAAAAGATAAGATTGTTGCTTTTGGTTTAGATTCAACGAAAGACGACACTGGTAATATTAAGAAGATTAATAGTGCAATCACTTTTACATCTAGACTTGCCGCAGAAGAATTTGAAAATGATCCTGTGATTAAAAGTTTTAGAGAAGCCGCTGGATCACTTAGAGGCAATGGTGATTATATTGCTAACAAGAAAAGCAGAACTGTAATTCAGTCAGTATAACAATACAAGGGTAAACTATTCCATCATCATAGTTTTGTTTTTTGATGGTGGTTGTTTACCCTTTTTCTTTGACTCTGGTGCCCACATCATATTATAGTCTAGCCAATCTAGTTCTTTCTGAGCACGATCTAACACCTTATTACAAACATACATAATACCTGCTATTACTAGAATTCCAACTCCACACCATATAATTATTTCCATTTTCTTTACCTTTACTTTTTTGCGTCTTGTTTTGAGATTACAAATGTTCCTTGGGCTTCGGCAATTAAATTGCCTTCTTCTGCATTAACTCTTGCACTGGCTTTTAGTTGGTAGATGTTTGAGGGCCCAATAGGGCTTCCTTGTCTTTGTACATGTGTAAAGATCCATCTATTAGTTTTACATATTTTAAGGTATTGAATTGCAAATTGCATAGTGTAACCAGTCTTGCCTTGACTTATATTATAACAGGCTCCGCCCATGCAATGATCTATATAAGCGGCTAGTACTCCGCCATGTAACACTCCTGCTGAGTTTCTATGTTTTGGTTCTGCTCTAAAAACAAATCTAGTATCTTGTTTATCAAACTTCCACCACAGTTCAAATTCTCGTTGTATGAAATCGTTCCAGCCTTGACGTGGCTGATAACCTAAGTCAGATAATAACTCTCGCTGACAGTCCATTTTCTTTTCTTTTTCTCAAAGTTAGATAGGCATCATGTCTATCATGTTTATGTATGCAAGTAAGGTTAAAAAGTCTGCTCTTAATTAAGCAAAACGATTAAGGGCATGTCTTTGCCAAACACGAGTTGCAATATTATGTCTAGGCCAGTTAGCAAAGTTCATATCTTCGTCGATAGTTGATACAGGAAACATCTGTCCTCTAACTCTTGTAGTAGTATCAGCACCAGCAGGCATTTGTACATCTGTTGACTTTGGTATTGATTTCCCTAGCATTTGCTTTTCATGGTCGTAGTCAGCAATAATCTCTTCTCTATTCTGTCTAAACGAATAACCTTGTTCTTTTAAATCTGCGTGAGCTGGAGACTCTTTGAGGAAATTGTCAATGGTACCTACCATCTCTTCTGTCAAGTCAGAGATCCAATGAAAGAATTCTTTATTAAGTGGTTCAGTCCATACACCACCTAAACTATCTCTTTTAACTTGTTGCCAACAGCTCTCATCTTTAGTCCAAAGGAACAAGTGCTTCTTACATTCATACTTTAAGTCGTCCCAATTATTGTTAGGACATTTAACAGCATAGTTATTAGACATAGACCATTGTTGAAAGCCATCTGAAGAGAAGAAGTTAACAACAGGTGAGTACATTCTGCTACACATCCATAATCTTGTTTCTGTTAACTGAAACTTCATACAAAACCCAAGCCACCAAGTTAAGTCATAATTGTTTTCAATATCTACAGGACAAGCATCTACCATAGGTTGTAAGAAATCTCTATGATGTGTAGGAATTCCTTCCCATGCAGGTGCCCAATGATCTATATTGTATACTATTTCAGATCCATCTGGTAGCCATATTTTTTGATCCTCTCTATACATTTTAGAGCCAAATATTAAGTCTCCTGGGTCACCGCCTACAATAAGATAGTTTCCATCTAGTGTAAGTTGCTCCATTAAGAAAGGCATAAACGTAAAGTCTATTAGTCGTTTAATACGAGGTTCATTCTTACAAATAGAGTAGAACTCAGGCCATTCATCAATAGCAGACTTTGAATAAGTTAATTCAATATCAATATCAGTATATAACATAAAGGCGGCAATAGCTGATGTACTATCCATACCACCTGAACATGTTACAATAACTTTTTTGTTTTGTGCTTTAGCCATGTTAGCAATCTCAACGGCTCTATCTGCACAAACTTCTGTAAAGGATTTATCTGTAAATTTAAACTCTGGAATAGGAGATAGTATTTTTTGTTTCCAACCTAAGTCAACTGTCTCTGATCTATCAAAAGGTCTGCCTTGGCATATAGGTACAAACTCGTTCCTAACAATAGGAGTGTACCAGTGTAGTTTTGGAAATACCCATCTTTTTTCTGATTCTTCAGCAGTCTGGGGAATCTGCTTCATTAAGTAGGCCACTAGTATCCCCCGTTTAATTTAACATGTTGCCATACCCGATGCATTATCTTATGTCTAGGCCATTTTTCAAACTCATAGTCTGAAGTAATATGTGAAACAGGAAACATCTGTCCTCTTATAAAAAACAAAGATTCAGCATCTTTCATTCCCTCAACCTCTATGCCACCTTCGCCCCGAATGGTAAGTTCTTGTGGAATTGTTATCATTTGTGTTTCATGATCATATCCATCTATTGTCTTTTGACATTCCTCATCAAATCGTACACCTACAAAAAGACCTCTTTCAATGTGTGAGTTAGTTATAGCAAGTTTCGTTTCAGCAGATAGTGTTATTACCCAATCATATAACACCTTATGCATAGCTTCAGTCCATACACTTTTTAAACTATCTCTTTTAACTTGAGCCCAAACTGTTTCATCTGGAAACCATAGATGCAAATGTTTCTTTGCTTCATATTTCAAATTGTCCCAATCATTATTAGGGCATTTAACTGCATAAGAATTAGACATTGACCAGTTTTGAATGTTATCAGAAGTAAAGAAATTAACAATATTAACGTATTTCCTAGCGGCCATATATAGTCGAGTTTCAGTAAGTTGAAACTTCATACAGAATCCAAGCCACCAAGTCAAATCATAATTGTTTTCAATATCTACTGGACATTTATCAACAATAGGTTGTAATAAATCTCTGTGATGTGCAGGAACTCCTTCCCAAGGCTTAGCCCAATGATCCATTTGCCAGGCACCAGTTGTTCCATCTGGTAGCCAAACTGTTTGATCTTCTCTGTATAACTTGGATCCAAATATTAAGTCTCCAGGGTCTCCAGTAATAATAATATGATCATCTTCTAAAGCAAGTGCCTCTAATAAAAATGGCATGTTAACAAATGAAATATATCTTGTAATACGTGGATGTTTTAGACAGTATGCGTGGAATTCTGGCCATTCATCAATAGCTGACTGTGAATAAGTTAGTTCTATCTCTGCGTCAGTATACATCATAAATGCCGCAATAACTGAAGTACTGTCCATGCCGCCTGAACAAGTTACTAATATTTTCTTTCCTTGGTCCTTTGCCATTTGAGCAATTTCAATAGCACGAATTCCGCATTCCTCTGAAAATGTTTTTGAGGTATATTTAAATTCTGGGATTGGTGATAAGATCTTTTGCTTGAAGCCAAGATCAATTGACTCTGTTCTATCAAAGACTCTACCTTGACACAACGGAACTATTTCATTTCTAATTACTGAGGGATACCATATTAGCTTTGGTAAAATGTATGTCTTTTCTGATTCTTCTTGTGTTTGTACTACTTGTTTTATCTTAAACATGTTTCTTACTTCCAATAATTATTTAATGCAACAACGTTTTAGCTGTCATTGTAGCTCTTTCAAATATTTGTTGCTCTGTCATTTCCTCAGTGACTTCAATAGTCATGTCAGGTAAACTTGTTTCAATTTCCCATAAGTCTTCTAAAGGAAGCCATTCGTCGATTGCCATACTTATTTCGTCTCCGCTCTTGACACCAAAGTTAAGAACAGTTAAATCTTGGTCAATCTCAAACACATAACAATGCATATCACCGTGAACGTTTAAGTGATAAATGACTTCGTCATTTATCAACATATCGCCAATATTACTTTCAATAATACTTGTAAGCTGGCTTACTTCTGTGTCAGTAAGTTCTCTCGATATTCTTATTCTAATATAATGTTCAGGCTCTAGTACTTCCATTATGTTTTCTCTTTATGTCTAATTTCCCACTTACGAGTTAATTCATTAAACTGAACATCTTCTGGATTTGCTCTTTGAGGTCTGTGAGAGTAAATTTTTCTTTTACCTTTATCCTTCTTAGGATCTACTCCTTCTATAATTCTTTTGCCCATTACTGAACTCCTTTATGTACTTGATATGCCGCCACGGTTAGGATTTACATACGGGTTTTGTAATAGTCTATTAGGTCCACCTTGTAGTCCTCTTGTATTACCATAGTCTGTTGACCCGTTAGTTCCTTCTTCCATAACGTCTACTAAGCTATACTTATATAGTTGCTCTAACATCTGTGTCTTCGTAATAGTAGGATCAAGTTGTGCCATTAAACACATCACTCCTGCAACCTGAGGAGTTGCTTGGCTTGTTCCAGAAACTTTATTTAAAAAGTAATTTACGTTCCTAGGATCTTGTACTGCCGCAGTTTCATAAGACTTGTTTGCATATGCTCCCATAATTGCTTGTCCAGGTGCATATAAATCAACACGTGGTCCTGATTCACTAAAATTAATTTTCTCATCATTTGTACCCACTCTGCTTGCACCTACGCAAATCATTTCTTCTGCGTTTGTAGGCGAACTACCTCTATGATAAAACTGATTACCTATAGTAGCAGATGTATAAAAATTGTTGTAATCTAAACCAGATGGAACATCAGACTTATGAAAATAGTTTCCTGCGGCACCAACCATAATAACTCCAGTTGATTGAGCATTTTGAACTGCTACGTTTTGGGAAACAATCATAATACCATGTTGGCTGTTTACCATTCCTTTACTAGTATCTCTAGAAGTTGCAGATGTAGTTGTTCCTCTATATGAAATTGATGTTATATTAGTATAAGATGTTCTAAAACCCCAGCTGTTCGTACATATAGTTGGCCTTTTATTTCCGTCGGCTATTTTTTTATCATGAAATGCTTTTATAAGATCCCAAATAATGTTTGTGCTAATAACTCCTAGTGAAGATCCATTAGTTATATCAGATCCTGAAAATATTCTTAGAGAATATATTGTAGCTCCAGGAGCCCATCCTTGTGTGTTACCTGCGGCAATACTTGCACAATTAGTTCCGTGTCCATCAGCGTCGCCTAAGTAACCGCCTATACTAGCACTAGTTGGACAACCTGTTACACCAAGTGTATTCCAATCAAAGTCTACAACCCTAGAGCCTCCAGTACCGTCTGCATTAACAGCAAGTTCTGGATGATCTTCTTCAACTCCAGAGTCGACTACTATCAAGTCAACACCAGTTCCGTCTAAGTTAAAAGGGAATGTTCTATCTAAAGTCACGACAGATGAGTTGTTTGGTAATCCAAATGGATTGTCTGCTTGCAAACATCTTGCAAGACCCCAATTAGTCATATCAGCAGTTGTACTAAACCTCTCGTTATTAAATGTTCTAGTTGCTCGCTGTCCTGAAAATCCAAACTCGATCTCATCATTTAGTTCGTGATTAAGTTCAATTGAAAGTATGCGATCATCTTTTGCAATCTCAACGGCTTCTTCAGCAGTAAGACTAAAATGTGCTATCCTTGTGGCTTTTGGTCGGTCATTAACAACCGTAACACTTCTGCTAGGAATAAAGTCATCGCCTAAGCCATCTTTAGTTAACTCGTCCCACAAAGAAGTTTCCCATACAGTTGGGTCTTTTACTACAATTATATATTCTTGTTCTGCCATTAATCAGGTAGCTTTACTCTAAATGCAATTTTCTGTGCAAACTCGTCTGAGTCGACTCTTGGTGATTCTGTTAAGTGTGCCTGATCATGCGAGTAAGTAATAATTCTACCCGGCTTGTGTCCTACACAGGCTACAGGATATCCAATGTTGTATCCGTGTTTCCATTGTGTTGCACCAGTTTCTTCGTCACCATAATACTTTAATTCTCCGCCCCACATAGGATCCCATTTCATATTTGAAATAAACAGAACACTAAGATACTTAGAATCATAATCTTTTCCACCCTCTGAATCTTTATGAAGTTGTCCCATTCTGTCTCCAATCTTCTGTTGATAGAATTTATGACCAGGCATTGTATTTCTAGCATTTAACATTGTAGTCCATATAGAATTACTTGTGCTATTAGGATCTCTAGGATCAGTTACTGGAGAATCGTATTTCTCATAAAAGTCTTGTCCATCTACATAGTATTCCCTTGGGCCAGTTAAAACGTGTCCTTCAGGTAAACCATCTGTAGTTGCTTGACCGTCAAATAGTAAGTTGTTAATTTTATCAAATAGAGACCAAACAATAGGATTTCTTTCTTGCAAAGATATATCGTCCCAAGATATTGTATGTCTCCATAAACTTACTAGCTCTGACTCGTATCCTTGTGGAGTATCGGGTCTAGGATTGGCGTTACCATGCAACGATGGTCTATATTCTTGTACTGGCCAGCCACCAAAGTCTCTATCATTAGGAGCTCCGCCTTTTATATATTGTCCGTCTTGATCTAGTAGTGCCTTTGCATACCAAGATACAGACTGTCCCCAGTCATATACTGCCTGATGTAATGACTCGTCAATTAAGTCATCATAAACTTTTATAGTCTTTCCTACATCCTTAAACTGATGATTATATGTAACTGTTGGTTGCATCAATACCTCCTATTATAGTAATGCTGTCTTAGTTTGGAAGTCTGCAAAGTCTGCCGCAGATGCTACCAGTGCCTTTAAAGCTGGAATACTAATGTATTCATCGCCATTGAATGTAATAGTTCCAGTAGCAGTAAATACTAGGTTGTTTCCGCTTGCAAAGGAAACTGGACCTGTGCCGCTAAATGCTAATTCGTCTGTTGTTACTTTATTAAAAGCAACATCGTCTGTTGTATTTAAGTCCTGATCATAAGCCGTGCCACCCGTTGTAATACCAGTTAAAGTTGCACCAGTAAAGTCAACACTTGCATTGGTCATATCAACAGTTGCATTGGCTACTAAATTATTTGATGTAACATCACCAATAACTCGTCCTGAGTATAATGCATTATCAACATCTAAAACAATAGTTGTTGTTGGGTTAGATGGATCTGATACAATATCTCCGTACAACCAACCAGTAGATGTTCCTGTTACACTCTGTGTTCCTGTGTTACCTAATATGTGTGCAGTTACATCAGTATTGTCTGCTTGGTTAGTTGTTATAATTCCTGAATATTGTGATGCAGTTGCAATAAAGCCTGCACTAGATGTCCTTGTATCTACTCTTGCATCTGTATAATATAAATTAGTTGAACCTTCTGACATCTCATCAGTATTATCTACTGTTAAGATTCTATCATCAACATATGTTTTAGTTGCAATTACTGTATCGTCTACTGATACTTCACCGCCACTTACATAAACTGGATTAGCAGGATCTGTGTTGTCATAAACTGTTGTTGAAACATTAATACCAGTACCTGGTCTAACATTAACTTGTATTGCTGACAGCCCTTGCAAGTTAGTAGTTGCAATGTTTTCTAATCCATCACCTTTCATGTTTACTGTTTGAACAAACTGTAATAATCCTTCAACTGAATCATATATACCCAGTGGCTTATTAGCTAAGTCATTAAACGATCCACTAATGCCTGCCGCTGATACTAAGTTTTGAATTGGAATACCAATGCCACTTGTACCTGTTGTTGAAACTACCACAGTTGATAAGTCTGGAATTGCAGGCTTGTTAATTAAGTCTGCATAGTTATTAGAGAAACCAACGGCTGAAATCTCTGTACGAGTTGGGTAATCAGCAAGTCCGGACGTTCCAATAAAGCCAGTATCGTTTGTTAGTTCACTTAATAGTGTTGGCACATCAGCAGTTGTTAAACCAGTATAACTTAAAACACCACCTGAGTAAGTTAAGTCACCAGTAACAGTAATTGCTGACTGGGCTCTTGCATCTGTATAATATAAATTAGTAGACCCCTCGGGGATTCCGTCTGATGTAATACCTGTTACTCCAGTTGATACTGTTGCATCAACGTATGCTTTATTTGCGGCCATTGTTGGAGATACAGGAGTTGCATTAACATATAGTATACCTGTTATTGTTGCACCGTTTGCACTAATAAAACTCTGTGACTGTACATGTGAATGAACATAACCAACTGATGCGGCATATCTTTCATTGTCAATGCTCTGTGTAGAAGATAATGTTAAGTCGCCTGTTAATACTCCGCCAGCCAAAGTAAAATTGTCTGCTGATATATTACTAATCAATCCTTCTAAGTAAGTTTTGTAGGCTGTGTCTTGTGCATCAACATACTTCTTAGGTACAACACTATAAGCAGACGGTTCAACTAATACATTACCTCCTGCATCTTCTGTATAAACTCTAGGATCGTTGACTAAGAATTCATTGTTAGCGGCAAGTATAATTTGCGAGTATGTTGTATTATAACTTAAACGTCCAATAACATCATTTAATGAACCTAAGTTGGATACTACCGAAGCTGTAATAGCATCATTAACTACATCTGATGTTAGTAAAGAACTCACTTCAGTTTTATACGTTTTAAATGTTACTGGACTGGAATTGCTTCTCTCCAACAGTAAGATATAATCGTTTGAATCTGGTGTTGTATAATTTGGTAAATCGCTTACTTTAATCTCTGACATAGTTTGTTTTCCTTATTATCTATATTTAGTCGTACGTTCCGCCGTCCATCACAACATTTCCTGTACCAGCTTCAATGCTGTCAATGTTATTTTGAATGGATGTTAGGTCGTTTTGTATTTGACTTAACTGGGTGGCATAATCTGTATCAATCCCTGTCATGTTATTAATAGTAACATTAATTGCATTTATTAATGCTTGAAGATCGCCTTCAGCAGTCGTTGCTCGTAGCTCTTCGGCAGTTAATTCTACGTTAGTTGCTAGTCCGTTTTGTTCTAACCATAATTGTAAATTGGCCACAGTAATCTTTTTACTAGCATCACCTGTAATATCAACAATAGCTATAACATCTTCCGAACTAACAAGGTTATATAGTTGTTCTGCTAAGTCAGTAATTTTTACTTTTTGAAGTACATTGTTAATTGCCATCTGTTAGCCCATCCTTGTTAGTGTTATTGAAATTGTATAGTCTATAGTATTGGCTCCTGCCAGTACTATATTTAAGTTGCCTGCATTATTTGTAACAGTAATATCAGCAGTTGCAACATCATCACTAAAAATATCTTCTATTCTAGTTGTTGATGCTACTGTTATAAGCCCTCTTAATTGAGCCGCCCATACATTGCTTCCATCTTTTGCTATTACTTTAAGATCATAAAACTCATGATCGCCTAATGCAATCGCTTGTGCTTCTCTATTGGTAGCAGTTGTTCCGCCAACTCCAGTTAGCACTAGGTATCTCACCATTGCAGTTGAACCACTTGAAAGCCTAAACTCGCTTGAAGTTGTTCCTGCTATATTTGAAAAGTTCTTACTCATGTTTTTGTACCCTGTATACTTTTTATTTCCAATACATTATAGTTTGGATCTTCAATAAAAAATGTTTCTTGTTGTGTTTCTAGTCCTTCAAATCTTACATAAGGTTTATCATAAAACCCAACAGTACTTTCTATATTCTGTTTTACTTTAATATATATTTCCCATGGTAAATGTATTCCAAAGTGTGGAACACAGACTGCACCCATCTCTACGTGATGTCTAGATCTGTCAGGGGACTTTGTTTCTCTAGGTGTGCTTTCATGTAATGTTAATTCATTACCCCAAAAGTCTACGTCCTGCCATTTGCCTTCTTCGTTAGGCCCAAGCTCGCACCCAAGTATATCTTTATAAAAAGGAAGTGTGTTCTCTAAACTTCCTCCCTCGACTGCTAAGTGAAAACAGTTGCTCATATGTATGTTACCTCTACTATTAGTTCTCCTGAAGTTGCCGCGGACATACCAGTTACTGTAATATCCTCATATCCACTTGTGATATAAGTTGTTTCAGCAATGTATGTTCCTACTTCTGCTCCTCCATTTATTGTTGTATCAAATACTTCTTCTGTACCTACTAGTACCTTAACTGTATTAGTTCCAACAATTTCTGTTGTTACTTTAACAGCGACATTTAATACTCGTCGATTACCACTAATGGATCCTATATTCTGATCCGCTATTGGTAATGTTAATGTTCCAGAAGATATTGTTCTAGCATCTGATTCCTCAGAACGTTGATTGTTAAACCTATTCCAGTTTGAACCATCATATAGATACATTCCCCATTCACCATTTCCGTCATCAATTACATATGCTTGGTCACCTACTAATGGTAACAATGCATTTCTTGCTGTAACGTCTGCAACAACACTTGTTGCACTTGCTCTAATACCTTGTTCAATGTTTAATCCTAATGCAAACCTACCAGTTTGTCCTGATATAACTCCTGCATTATTTAAAAATAATCCGTTAAGATCTCTAAGCGTCATTGGACCGCCATCATTTCTTGCCAATGCCAATGCAAAGGTAGTTGTGTTAGCCGCAGTTACTAAATCTAAACTAGATAATGAACCTGAACCTGCCCAGTTATTTCCGTTAGCATCTGGACTTATATTTGTAATAGTAATTGCACCACCAATCTTATTCATTATTTTAATTTCATTACCATTACTTAGATCAGCAGTTATATTTGGAATACCTGCATTGTTGATGTCAGTTACAAAATCATTAGCGTCAGCAATACCTGCTCCATAGTTACTAGATCCTGATGTGTCTGTTGTAAATGTAACACTCACTCCATTAATTGTAACTCCAATAGGAACATAACCAGCAACAATGCCGTATGCATTACCATTACCAGATACATTTGATGCTACTTCTGTTGGAGCATTTGTTTTAAGAGCTGTAATTTTATGTGTTGAAGTTTGTCCGTTAATAATTCCTACAGCATCATCTATATCATAAGTTGCACCGCTACCTGTTAACGTTAACTGAACTTTGTTAATCTCAATAATGTCTCCACTAGTACCAGATGGATCAATACCATCTCCGTATGAAGCAGTTGGTATAGCATCTGCAATCTTCATAAAGATTGGTCTTGCACTAGCAGGATCAGTTGTTAAATCGCCAGTTCCATTTATACTAGGATAAATGTAATCTCCAACGGTTCCTGGAAGTCCTGGCACAAAGTCAATAATTCCGTTTGCTGGTCTTAAAATAAATTGATCTGGCCCAGGGCCTTTATAAACTACTGTACCAATAAAGTGTTCTACATTGTCAACATCACTTAATTCAAATACACCACCCTCTATACAGATTGCATCTCCTTGTTCAAAGTTATGTCCTGTTTGTTCTAATATATAGTTTGTTAATGGATTCATGTATTGGAATCTAGACTGAACGTTACTGAAGAAGTCAGTAGAAGCAATACCTGGTACTGGATCTAACATAGGAAAACCTAGTTCATTAATTTGGAAAATAATAATGGGTCCAGGTGCTGTAAACAATCCAAAGCCTGTTGGATCTCTAAATGTATTATAACGTAATGTATCTTCTACTAGCACTTTAACAGTACTATTTGTCTTAACGAGAACACTTTTTACTTGCACTACTTTTCCGTCTTGAGCACCTGCAACAAAATCTCCTACCTCAACATCTTGTGCATCAAAGTAAAATGGAGTACGAGTTAAATGTGATCCATGTTGTTTAGAGTTAATAGTAATATCAACTTCCCATTGATAGTACTGTGGGTTAGAGCCACCAATCCAATAAGGATCATCGCTTCCGTTTGCATGGGCCCAATACTCTTTAGGAGTGAACGCAGTTGCAGTACCATCTAAAACTTTAGGCGGTTTGTTAATACCTATAAAAGTTGTTTTCCAAGCATTAATTGCCATGTATCTTTATTCCCTTACGAGCTACTTAATAAGAAGGAAACTATTGCCTCAGTCGTTTGTCCGAGTCCACCACTTGCACCAGTTAAAGATTTAGTTAAACTTAACGTCATCTTATTAGTTGCTGGATTGTAAGAAGTGAAAGCAGTAGGATTTCCTGCCGAGCCTCCGCCTGCTACTTTTCTATTTGAGAAGTCACTTGCGAGTGCCCTTGTAACATATTGATTGGCTACTCTCTGGTAACCATATATTTGTATACTTAATGGATTACATACACTACCAGTAAACTCAAACTCAACTGTACATACTGTGGAAGTTGAATCTAAAATAGTTGCTGATATGCCACCGCTTAATACTGATACTGTTGATAACGAACCGTTACTTGCATAGTTGACATCAACTTCTGCTTTAAATATTCCGCTACTGGCTCCTCCGCCACCACCTGATATTGTAGTAGGTGCCCATTGTGATCCGTCCCAAGCAATAGCTTGTCCTATTGCTGGTGCATTTGTACTTACATCAGTTAATGCTGACAATGTACTTGCACCGCCACCTCCTGATACTGTAGTAGGTTCAAATTGTGAACTGCTACTATTAAATGCTAATACTTGTCCATCAGTTAATCCTGTAACATCAACATCTGACAAAGTTCCTATAGATGTTACATTAGAAGCACCACCAGCAGTTACCGGATTAAAAGTAAACACACCAGTTGTATTATCGTATGCTAATCCGCCGTTTGCTGTTAAAGCACCAGTTGTTATTGAAAATGCTGTTAAGTCAATTCCAGCGGCACCGTCAGCTCCATCAGCTCCATCAACACCTGGTGTTCCTTGTATTCCTTGTATTCCTTGAGCTCCTGCGGGTCCTGCTACTGTACTGTCTGCTCCTGCGGGTCCTGCTACTGTACTGTCTGCTCCGTCTGTTCCGTCAACTCCAGGTGTTCCTTGTGCTCCTTGTAGCCCTTGTGGTCCTGTAATATTTCCTGCATTAATTGTTGCACCATCGCTTAATGTAATAATTAAATCATCATTTGCATCTTTGACTGCACTAGTAACACTTAATCCGTTTAATCCTGCAGAACCAGTTGCACCAGTGGCACCTTGTATTCCTTGTATGCCCTGTGGACCAGCAGTATTGCCTGCATTGATTACACTACCATCAGTTAGTGTTATTTGTAAATCATCATTGGCATCTACTGTTGCACTTGCTACGCCATTACCAGCAGGTCCTACAGAACCAGTTGATCCTGTGCTTCCTTGTATACCTTGTATACCTTGTGGTCCGGCAGTATTACCTGCATTTAATTGACTTCCATCACTTAAAACAATAATTAAATCATCGTTGGCATCTACTGTTGCACTTGCTACACCTAAGCCTTGTAGTCCTTGTAAACCTTGTGAGCCAGTTGTACCTGTTGTACCTTGTGGTCCTGCCGGTCCAGTTGCACCTGTAGCATTTCCTGCATTAATAACAGTTCCTAAGTTAGTTGTAATAATTAAATCATCGTTGGCATCTACTAATGCTGATACAATAGTTTCACCATCTGCTCCAGCGGCTCCAGTTGCACCTGCGGCTCCTGTTACACCTTGTATTCCTTGTACTCCGTCAGCTCCATCAGCTCCATCAACGCCTGGTGTTCCTGGTGTTCCTTGTATTCCTTGTATT
>Ga0114995_10001219_pt1 | contig 18182 bp, 20 predicted proteins | sample ArcticOcean_MG_C_11_FD_87038 | JGI IMG/M metagenome (GOLD analysis project Ga0114995, IMG submission 87038) | Marine microbial communities from western Arctic Ocean - ArcticOcean_MG_CB2_154 | ecosystem: Environmental > Aquatic > Marine > Oceanic | place: Arctic Ocean: Canada Basin | collected... | reverse complement strand
GTAGTAATGTCAGCTCAAATAATACCTCATACAAAGAAGTGATTTCTAAATCACCCTAAATAAAATAAAATAATGATATAATATATTATACTATGTTTATAAAACACAAAAAAACGACCAAAACAAAGACCACAAGACAAAAAACAAAACAAACAAAACAAACAAAACAAACAAAACAAAACCAAAAAAACAAAACCAAAAAACAAAATCAAAAGGGAGGGATTGATGTTAATAAACAATTCCGAACAGTCATTAAGAAATATTTACGAAAACAAAAAATCGGTATCAAAAATTATAGCGGAGCTATTAATACGTGGGATGTTAGTAATGTTACCAATATGAGCGAGGTGTTTAAGGGTGTCACAGGATTCACCGAATCTTTATCCGCTTGGGATGTTAGTAATGTTACCGATATGAGAGAGATGTTTGCTGGTGCCACATCATTCGACGGGGATATTCGCAATTGGGATGTTAAGAATGTTAAAAATATGGAAAGTATGTTTAAGGGTGCCACAGCATTCAACAAATCTTTATCCACTTGGGATGTTAGTAATGTTAAAAATATGGAAAGTATGTTTTCTTATGCCACAGTATTCAACGGGGATATTCGCAATTGGGATGTTAAGAATGTTAAAAATATGAAAAGTATGTTTTCTCATACCAACGCCTTCAACCAGAATATTAGCGGATGGGATGTTGGTAGTGTTATAACGATGGAAAGTATGTTTATGGATGCCCATAAGTTCAACCAGAATATTAGCGGATGGGATGTTGGTAGTGTTACAACGATGGATTTAATGTTTCATTCGGCCACAGCATTCGACCATTCACTAGAACCTTGGGGTCAGAAGCTTGGCGACGAAATAAGTTATGATGAGATGTTTACGGATGCCCCTAACCAGAAAACAAGACGTTATAAGTGGTATAATCCTCGGTGAATGATTTGTTTTCATAGATACAATCGGAAACCATCTAATGCGTTCCGTTCATATTACAAAACGAACATGTTATTTTGTAATATATTCTGACGTTTTTATTCAAAAAATAAAATCGTTTTCGTTTACATATCTGTAAATAAATCCAATAAAATCAAGTATAATTCTACCAAATGTTTCTAGTGTATTAGAAAATATACCCGGATTTACCCATAAGAAAAAATAATTATATATTTTTGATAAAATACATAATAAAACAAATTATTAAATATATATAAGTATTTACTCGGTAATTATACGAGGAACGATATTAATTGTTTGTATGCATAAGGAATGTCAACCTTGGTAAAGTCTGTACGATTATCACACGTTTTACACAAATGAATGGAGAAGTCCTCACAAGTATGCAGTTTACTTTTCTTACCATCATTAAAGGCAATCATAACATCTCTCTCCATTTCTCCAATATGGAATCCACCACTTAAATATACATTTCTTGTAGAACCTGTTCCAATTCTTCTTTCGTTATTTGTTTCTGATATTTCAAAACATCTTTATTGTTTATACTTTGTTCTGAATCCCAAAACAAATAACTGTCATCCGGATCCAGAAAATACTTCGCACAAAAATCGATTGGTAAATTCGTTTGATATTTTAATATATCACCGATTCTTACTGATGTTTTTTCAATAAACTGTTCCAAATCGTTTATTGAATATTGGATTACTTCATTTTTATCTGATGGTCTTATCTTCAAATTTGTACTATTTAATTGATACAAACACTTACTATTCAATAACCCGGGATAACTGCTTTCAAATTCGACGTCTTCTATCTTACTCATTTTATTCGTTTTTTTCACTATATTATACCATGGAAAATAATGCGCCTCGATTGGAACGAATAATTATGTGAAATAGTTCCTGAATATTATCTGAATATTATAATATAATATATATTGTAATTATAAATGGGAAGTTATAATAAAAAACAACAAACTTCTCGTAAAGGTTCTAGAAAAAAAAGTAGAACTGTAAAAAAAACAAGGAGACACCGAACGGTGAATAAAAGCAAACGTGGTGGGTTTGGAGAGGGTTTATTAAATTTTGTTGGTATTGAGACTTCTAAACAAAAAAAACAAAACAAACGTGTAACCGCAATTATAAAACAACAAACAGATTTACATAAGTATGCCTTGCCCGAAAAGGTTGCTGAACATTCTATAATACAATATCTTTTAGAAATATATGATAAGTGTGTTGAATTAATATTTCATAATAAGGATGGTACAAATAAATATAAAATGAACGACCTAACAACCATTTTGAAAAATATTGATACTGACCTCGATGAAAATACTAAAGACATAGTAGAACAAGCAAAAACAGTTATCAGATTACTTCCAGAAATTATGAGATACAATATTCAACCCATTGAATTGACAGTGGATGACAATAAAGATTTTGTAAACAGACGTTTAGACAAGATTATATCTCAACTTACTTATGTAGATGATATAGTGAGTAGATTGTATAACAACCCAGAATATCAGAAATATATACATAACACGGATCCATATGAAATGTTATTTAAATCTTTCTATAAATTTCAGACAATGACAGATATGCTTAATTCTTTTGTGAAATACAACGAAGATACAGGTCAAAATGATGAATTGAATGACTTGAATATCATTTCAAAAAATGTTACAAAGTTCTTCGATGAATTTGCTGAAGTGATAATGAATAAGATTAGAATTTATTCCGTGGTATTAGTACCCGGTACAACCGGTTATCGCGGGGTGTAGACGTTTGAGCCCGTTAACCAGAACAACATATAAATAAATACATCAAAAAACAATATAGAGATAACATGGCTTTGTATAATAGGAATAGCAACAGAAGCGAGTCCCTCATGCTCTTGTAGCTCAGTTGGTTAGAGCATCGGTCTTATGAGCCGAAGGTCTGCGGTTCGAAACCGCATTAGAGCATTGCGCACGGATGTCCGAGTGGTCTAAGGAGCCAGACTTAAGACCTGGTGCTAACAGCGCGTGGGTTCGAACCCCACTCCGTGCAATTCTGTTGTAAATACTGTATAAATGTAAATAATGTATCACGTCCATGCTCCTATAGTGTAGTGGTTATCACTCAGGTCTTTGAATCCTGAAACCCGAGTTCGAATCTCGGTAGGAGCTAGTAACAAGTGCCCGGTTAGCTCAGTCGGTAGAGCGCTAGCCTTTTAAGCTAGTGGTCGTGGGTTCAAGCCCCACATCGGGTGAATATACTGGTGCTGGACACACCTAAAAATGTCCAAAAAAAGCTCTGTTAGCTCAGTTGGTTAGAGCGTGCGACTGTTAATCGCGAGGTCATAGGTTCGACCCCTATATGGAGCGTAAATATAAACATTTTTGTTTATTCATTTATCATGGAATAAATGAATAAATTATGTCTGTACCTCTGATATCAATTGATATAGATGTGAACTAGAATTATTGTTTAATTGTATTCCTCGATATTGAAATGTGTACGAATAAGTGTATCCAATATTACCGATTGTGTCAGTCGAGTTGTATCCACCACCTCCATCTACTATTTCCTTGGTAATTGATAATTATATATATATTTATATATATATATATAATAACATGGAGACGGATCTGCATAAATTATTACATGGATACGGTAGTCCCGGGATGATTAATTATACAGTTACCAGATGGGTAAAATCAGGCGCGAACTGGGATATTTTTTACCGCGATTATCCATTCGGACAAGGGATACCACCTATGAACGTTAAGCATATATTAGAAAATCATGAAATATTAAGACAAGAAAGATTAATACAAGAAAGACAGAAAAGATTGCAAGAAGCCAGGTCTGTTCCGAGTGTTATGGAGCATGCACGAACGGATCTCGACCTGGAAATAGATCCTAATTTGTCACGGTATATTACAGGATTTCTTTTGGAGAATGGGGATGTTCGTCCACCTCCTGCTGCTGGCGGCAAACGTAAATCTCGTCGCAACCGAAAATACAATAAATCCAGAAAATCAAATCGCAGAAAATCAAATCGCAGAAAATCAAATCGCAGAAAATCAAATCGTCGTCGCTAATTCGTTCATAAGTTTACTAAATAATTTAGGAAACTTATTTGTATAAACATTTTTGTTTATTCATTTATCATGGAATAAATGAATAAATTAAGTCGTAATCTCTGATATCAACTGATATAGATGTGAACTCAAATTATTGATTAATTGTATTCCTCGATATTGAAATGTGTACGAATAAGTGGTTCGCAGATTACCGATTGAATCAGTCGAGTTGTATGCACCAACTCGCACATTAAGTCGTATATTACGACCATCATGTGCTAATGGTACAGTTACTGGTGTTCCTGCTATTTCAAATATAGTGAATATAGAACCTATATATGTAGAGTATCTTTGTTTAACTAGTTCCGTTGTAAGATTAGGTAATGATATTGATGCTATCATTCCTCCTAAATCCATTATAGCATGCGGTTGTGATGGAACAGGGAAGCTGTCTATAGGAGTAGTTCCTGTAGTGGTATAATTAGTATTAGTACTACATGCAGCACCTAAATCTGTTGGCTTGTAACTCATACTTTATTTATAATAATAAAACAAATAAAATATTGATTACTAACTACATAATACATAATATTTAAATTAATCCTTCTTCTGGAACTTCTTAATACATTCCCAAATCTTGGAAGATTCTTCAAAGTTGAAAGCTCCACGCTTTTGCGCTAAGGAAACAAACGATACAAGTAGGTTCAATGCGACATTTTCATCAGCAACGGCGACCTCTACGAGCTTGACGGGAGGCTGTTCTTCAGGTTGATTCTGTTCGGTTGTGGTAGACGATGTAGTTTCCATTCTATAGTAGTTTCATAAGTAGAGTTTAAATTATTTTCGTATAAAATATATAAAGTATATAAAGTAAAAATACAAAGTAGCATTATATCCCGAAGAATGATTACAAACGCAACAATGGATTTTCATAATATCAAATATCCAACATTACAATCAGGAGAAGTATGTTCATTATTCTGGGATCCGAGTATGATATTTGGAATAATGAAAATGGGAACATCAAACATCAGAGACGAGACGTATATTTTCAGAAGTCATATAAACATTCATCATATCATAATACATGATGGGGAGATATATGACACTCGGAAACATAAATGGGTAAAAAGTCTTCAATATGTAACATTACCAACGAATACACTCGAGCTTGTATATCATGTAAGAAAACATAAACAGTGTTTAACATGTTATGTGGATATATACGAGGAGAACGTAGATATAACCAATTTAAATGTCATGATAGAACATTCATTACAATCCATACTATCGTGTTCAACATTGATTGAAAAAATATATCCGCTTCCAGACTTGATCGAGATGTCAACCAGTTGTATAGTAGATGTCGATTTATCGTTTTATATTATGAAACAATATATATGGTACATACATATATTTCCAAGAGATGGTGATCGGTATCAGGATATGTTAGTAGAGAGAAAGCTCCTAAATAACCATTACATCTTTATTAACCAATACCGGAAAGAAAGACAACTCGTAGATCACAATAAGTACGATTTATTATTAAAAGAAATAGAATCCATTTTAAATAACAATGAGTTATCACCTCCAAAACGTATCAGAACAGAGGATCATGATAAAAAGACTGCCGTAGAAGAGTTGATGGAATATGATAATTGATAATTCGTAAATGGTAAATAGAGTGGTGTTATTGTTTGTTTTTGTTATCCCATAACATATTCCATATAGAACTGTTATCGTATCCGTATCCTACATTTAGTTCAAAAGGACAAGAATAATCTGTAGGTGTATTCAATGCCACGCATGGATTACATGCGCATTTTTTAAAACGAAAGCCGTTGACAACGTTGGGTATTTCAGAGTCCGCAATGGGTGTAACTTGTTTTATCCATCCACCATTCATAGAGTCATATCCAGTGTATTCGGTTTTTTCCATGCGCATTTTTTCGACGCCATTTTCGTTGACGATGGCGCATTTGGCATAATTATTGAGATTATCTGGCATATTTTTAGTAGTGCCAATATTGACGCCATGTAATAAAAAGCTTCCTTCTTTCGTTTTGTACGATAATTTTTCCATAATGGCATGTTGATTATATATAGTCTGTGATTTTCTTATGTCATTTCCAGGTTGAGTTTTGATGATGGTATTATTTTGAATAGCTTCTGTGTAGATCTTAATCACTTCAGGGCTCCATGTCCAATATCCAGACTTCAACAATTCTTCGGCTTCTGATGCAGACGCCTGTTGTTGTATAATGTTCATATCAAACTGTATGTTTGGATTCATGGTTCTTTGAAACTCTATAAATCGTTTGACTAAATCATCTGGCCATTTTTTGTCAAGATTGGTAAAGTATTCTAGCGTGTGTTGAGTGTTGTTATTGTAAAAAAAGTATATAATTCCTAAAAGAAGTGTGGCAAGTAAATATAAAATGATGAAATAATAATATTTCCTTTTTCCGCATTTGAACATAATAGCTACAATGATATATATTATGAGTATATATAATTGTAATTTGTAATAAAATATGGTATCTATACTGTATTAGTAGAACCAAAACCACCATAACCTCTGGTAGTTTGTACTCCCAAGTCCTGTTCAAAATCGACAAGTTGAACAATAATAGGAATCATTGAGGGTGCTACTATTTGTAATAGTCTATCATACTTTGTAATAGAATAGTTGGACGAATATAAACAATCAAATTTGCCAATCAAATCACCGCGATAGCCACTATCAATAATCCCAATACTATTAGCGAGTCGCAAAGGTGTCCCAGACAAGCTAGAACGAGGACACATCATGAATCCACTACAACAAGTATATTCCTCACGAGTAGAATGATACAACGTAGCGGAGGTTCGAACCCCAAAGTTGATTTTATTAACTTGGGTAGGGGAACAATTGAACTGTTCTGGTGTAAACAAATCAAATCCTGCGTCCGGGAAAGAATCATTATGTATAGTTTTATTGTGGTTATCAATGGCATCTCTATATTTTTCTTTTAAACCCTCATCATTATTCGACACAAATAACTTTACAAGTAAAAAGGGTCCTTTATTATAAGAAGCTGAACTGGTAGGAATATGTGTAGGTGTAATTTTCATGCTAAAACAGATAGAATATATAACGATATGATATGTATGGTGATAACTTTAAGTTTGTTATTCACACTTATTTTTCCAGTACCATTCGGGAGGAGTATCATAGACAATTTGTGAAACTGGTGGAGGTGCGTAACTAGATGACGAGTTTCCTCTACCACTCGTTGTCGCAAAAGGAAACGGTTTTTGCCTTCCCAAAGGGTCGGCGCAAGGACGTTGTATTTTCAGTGTTTGTTGCGCCGATGTAATCGGTTGGATGATTTTAGTATATTTACCGTTTGCGCTGACAAGGTTATAATTAGAGTAATTTGTATAAGATTGTTTACAGGATGCATTACATAAAGCTTTGGGTGGTTCAACTCCAGGTAAATATATGGCGGTTGGTCCGACATTAGCCGCCGCTTTTTTCTGAATATACATCATTTGGCTTGCATTCATCGACAAATTATCATTACCGTAAACAGGCTGTACCCAATAGTTCGGATATTGTCCATTATGTATCCATTTGTATTTTCTCTCGAGCATTCCTCGGGTAGATAAAACAGAAGGTTTTATATATCTGTATTGATTTCCTAATACTTCTGCCTTGACCTTGGGTGATACAAAAGAATTACCGGTCTGATCATATGTTCCACGACGCCCACCATTACCCATCGCAAACTGACCACGATAAGGTGTTTTATTTTTGGACATTTTCATATTTTGACCTACGTAACCAATATTTCTGTGACCTCCCTGTAAAGAAAATCCTTCCGTTCCGGGCGATGATACGCTAAAAATCAATGTCTTTCCACTTCCAAATGGTCCCTGGGATATCCATTCTCCGCCAGGGGGTTTCCCCGAACGTCTAGAACCGTGTTTAATAATACCTTTTTTTTTGAATGTTTGAATAGACATAGTTATATATGATAATACAAGATAATAAATCGTAAAATATTAAATAAATAGTAAGGTCCTGATAGTAGGGTCTGATTGTAGCATACGCAGAAGGCACCAGTATAACTTAGAAGAGTAGATAGATGTGAACGTTTCTAATAATTCTAGTGGGGAAAAATCCGATGATATGGACAACGACAACGACAACGACAATGACAAAGTAGTATCATCCGTTTTTTTATTCAGCAAGGAAAGAATCATACAGCCTAAACTATAGTAAAATGTGGTGTACGATACTATATAAGGAGGTTCATTTTGGTTCAATGTGGTAAGACGTATCATTTCCTTCAATTCGCAAGAAACAAAAGAGTCCAAAGGTAAAGGAAATGGTATGTTTAAACAATTATTCTGGATAGGGAACATATATTTTGGATGTATATAAACAAAGGTGGAATTGTCGATTACAATAATGTCCTGTGTTCGCAAGCAAGATATACCCCAACCACGAGACTTCATAAACTGAAATTGTTTATTTAAATGCCATAGAATACTGATGGATTGTTCCTGCGTTACTGATTGTTTCGTTATATAATCCGATAGAGAAGATGCCGAATGTGCGAAAAAGGAGATGGTCGTATATAGGTGATTTGAGAAAGCGTTTTCTATTAATTGGTCATGAACAATAGATTGAACCAGAAGTTCCTGTGGTTGATTGAAAACAATATTATATTTATAAGATGATAGTTGAGATATTTTGACAACACGAGGAATAGTATATAAAATAGTATCATCTCCTGAAGATTGATTGTTTTGTTGATTGTTTTGTTTGTCCATTATATATTCTGTTATTCTTATGATTATAAATAGTTTTATATCGTAATAGTAATGGTTTAATTTGATTCAATATATATAAAAATAAAAAAATAGAAAGGAGTCCTACTTATTCAGAATATATTCAACATAATATAATTAAATGGTGTCTAATGGTCTGAAATCTTTTGAGAAGGAATACTAAAATCTATATTATGAGATAGAATATCTCTGGGAGCAGGTGGTAAAAGTGGTGAGAAACAACGTGTATTGTCACAATGAAATACATGATTTTTTACAAAGGCGTCATTATCTGCGTATGTAGTGGTAGACGTAGATAGAAACATGTTCTCTATTTCTGTATCAATCTCTTGATTATTTGATATATCTTCCTTGTCTTGATTTTTCAAGATATCGCAATATGTTTGATTTGTATTATGAAAAGTTGATTGATGAATTATTTCGCTGACATTATTTTCTTTTTGATTTTCATTTTCTTTAATATGGTAGCTACTATTATTTGTTTTCATTTTATCATTATATTTTTCTTCTGACAACGAACTTTTTATATTTTCTGAAGAACGATAATTGTTGGTTGTATTAGGATGAACATACTTGTTAATAAATACTTTCCAAAACCAGGGCTCGTCATATATAATTTTAATTTCTTCTCCGTCAATAAATCGTTTACGTATTTCCATAGATTGTGGAAACCGTTTTTTGAAATGAATATAGACACGCTGGTAAGTATCTCCACGGGTAGTTGTTCTTGAGATCATGTCGATTCGGTCAATAAATCCAATGCGTAAGTCTTTAATTGTTTGGAATATTTTATCGCGTTTTACATTAGAGAACACTCGTGGAATACATAAACTAGGGTAATTATCTGGAATATTTGATAAATCTAATTCTTCAGACATGATGTGTATTATATTCTGGTGTAAATACTAGTACTATTAGTAGTTAGTTTTAATATTGTTTGATAATATAATGAACTCATGTGAAGAATCAATTTTAATAATAAGAATATTATAAATAATATAAAATGAAATAGCTCAATTATATAGTAGATAAAACAGATAAGTCATATGTCATTTTATGCTGTAGCAAATGGACGAAAACTAGGCGTATTTGAAACGTGGAAGGAATGTACAAGTTCTATTTTCAAATATAAAAACGCAGTATACAAAAAGTTTTCTACTTTTGAAGAAGCGAATGCGTTTCTGAAGCAAAATCCTAGAATGGATGATATATTGGATGGTTGTAGCGATGACGATGTAGCATGCCCTGAGTCTCGAGTCGCCTATTTTGTTTATACTGATGGTTCATGTCACAACAACGGAAAGAAAAATGCGAAAGCAGGAATCGGAGTCTATTTTGGTGAAAATGATCCGCGTAATATTTCTCGTGTGGTAATAGGGAAACAAACGAATAATACAGCAGAATTGGGTGCTATTATTGAAACATATGATGTAATCAAGGGTGATATTCATCAAGGGAAGAAGATAGGTATTATATCAGATTCGGCATACGCAATAAAATGTGTGAAAAGTTATGGTGAGAAATGTGAGAAAGAATGCTGGTCTTCAGATATACCTAATAAAGAATTAGTAAAAAAAGCGTATACTTTATACAAAGGTGTTTCAAATGTATTTTTTGTTCATATTATGGCTCATACGGGTAAAACAGATATTCATTCTCTAGGAAATGAGGGTGCGGATAAGCTGGCAAATAAAGCAATCGGTCTGGAAAGCTGTCCATATAATACAAATATTGACCCTCCAAAATCACCCAAATCCAACAACTCTGCTATTTATTTACAAGTATCTTATGATGAAAAAGAAGAAGCAAAATTATTAGGCGCAAAATGGGACCATAAAAAGAAAAAATGGTATATTCAGAATGATAATCCGAAAAAAGAAGAAATACTTACAATGTTTTCGCAATAAACAGCTTAAATATATGTGATGTATATAAAATGATGAGGAATAACTTATCGTTCATCATTATTGAATCAGGTAAGAGGTGGTGAATGTATATATCATATCATCAACAACAATATATTTATTTCCATTCCATATATACTAATATCCACAGACACACACACACTAACCCAATTCCTTCCTGTTTGAGTGGTTTAATGGTAAAATCCCAGCTTGCCATGCTGGGGCTCCGGGTTCGATTCCCGGCTCAAGCATTCCGAGTTTAGCTCAGGGGTAGAGCATTTGACTGTAGAAGTTTAAAAGTTTTATTGTATGTTATCATACGTCAGATATCAAAGGGTCATCGGTTCAAATCCGATAACTCGGAATAACAATAATAAATAATATTTGTATATCTTTATATAAATATTATTATTCTGGACACATTATCTGTTCATTACATTTCATAGAATGGGACGTATTTGTTATCATTTATAGTAGTATTAGAAAAAGGGTCCATGAGCTCAGAAATAAACGGATTTATATCTTGCGGTTCAATTAATTTATCGTAATGGCAAAACCATTTCCAGAAAAATCGTTCTTTGACAATTTCAGCATTCACAATTTCTCTATGGAACATTTGGTCAATAATAGAAAACGCAGATTTTAAAAGTAAAAGTTCATTGATACATTCTTTTTTCATCTGAAAAAGACAAACCAGATGAGCCTTTTGTTTTGAACATTTATCTTCATACTTTTTGTCCTTTTTAATAGAACTACAAACCGCATTGATGTATCGTATTTCATTTTTGATATTTTTCAACGTGGTTATGACTTTTTTTCCTTTGTCGTCTATTTTTTTTATAATAGAAAAAATATTAGTATTATAAATAATAGGGTATCGTTTTCGAATAGCATCGGGAATCATAAACTGATTCGTTTCTTTAATTTCAGCGATTTTTTTTTCAACATTAGATAGTTTTTCAATCATTTCATCTTCCAAATTTTTATTGAATGTCTCTACTGGGGGTGGGTTATTCGTTATTTTGGATTCTCGTACGTTTTGTGTAATAGATGAGTTCTCTTGTAATGTATTCGTATTTACATTGCGAAAACTAATATCGCGAAACAATAATACGGAACCAGATGTAAACTCGACAGACGATTGTAGTTTATCATATTGATGTGACGATATTTTATAAGCTTCAGAAGCGGCGTCTAATTTCAAATAATTGACAATAGATAATAAAAATGCGATAATTGCATTCACTCCTGAAATAATGGTCGGTCCCCATGAATATGAATAAAGTACAGATGACATTACCGTAGCCATCGTAGATAATATTATTGCAGGAAGCATTAAATAATTACGTTGTCTTTCTAAGAAACTTTTCGATTCCATGTACACAATTTTATGTCCTTTGAGATAACTAGCTAGTATATCTAACGCAGATGAATATTTATGATTAATATTATTATAATATTTGTTAACACTGCGTTCTACATCTGTATAAGATAATTTTTGGAAAGATATTTGTTCTCCAGTATTTCCATATTCAATAGACTGGTCGCCAAAAAATAAACTGTCTTCACTAAATGTATCACTTAAATCACTATTCACATCATTTAGATAATAAATATCATTCTGATTCATACTAACACGGGGTTTCATATTCAATATGTTATGATTATCATTCGATGTGATTGTAATATTCGGTTGTTGCTGAACGCTCCCTTTTGTTGTTTGATTATTTTTGAGACGATTGAAATATTTGCGTAATAAAATATTAGTAGTATGCTCACTATGTCCATCAAAATGTAATAAATTATTTTCTATATCAGGAAGGTCTGTTTTAGTTTGTTTCATTAATAGAAGTATTATAATATAATAATAGCGATATATATAAATATGGTAGCGAAAACACGAAAAAACGTTCCTTGGTCTGGTTGGTCAAAGGAATCTCCAAACGCGAAACAGAGAACCACAATGCGTAAACGTTGCGGTAAAAAATGTTTCTTAGGTACAAAAAAATCATTTCCAATTTGTAAGAAGAACACTTGTAAAGTAAGCAAAAAAGGAGTATATGCGGCGTATATACGAGGGCGTCAATATAGTAGCAAAGGAAGAAAATACAAAAAGGTGGCACGAAAAGCCGATAAAATGTTGAAGAAAATGGGTGTCAAGAAATAAAGGATGAATGATTATCTTTAGTCTTGAGAATATGGGCTATAAAATATTTGTTTCCAATCCCGAAGTTTAAATGACCCCATATAATTGTACATTTAAAATTGACATCAAAATATATATACGTAATATATGTATAATATATATTCAAATAAAATAAGAAAACTGAAACCAATGGATGAATGTGAGTGTGAGTGGGGACAATTCGTGGAATTGGAGAAGACAGAGATTTCAATAAACATGTTCTCTTTGTACAATCGAGATAAAACCCATACTCATTTAGACTCTATCATGGAATACTTTTATGAAACCGATGATATAATAGATAATATAGACACAGACGACATAGACATCATAGACATCATAGACGACATAGAAAATGAATATTCATCCGAATATAACACAGTACAATATAAATATAACCATAAAAATATGCCCATAATGAAAATAATAAAAACACAAAGTATATACCCATTCATGATATTTACCTTGGGGACATTGGGTATGTTAAGTATCATATTGTAATATCAATCAATTAATCAAAATCCCATTCATCCCAGAAAGAAAAATAATATATGTGAAATATCATATATTATTTTTTATCAAAATCATAATACTTATTTATTATTATTACACGCATTAAAAGGATGACTAATACATGATGTCAGTGAGTCAGAATGTTCCGATTTAATAGGGTTATTGAGTTGAATATATCTTTTGTACTTGTTTTTTTCACAACTACGGTTTCCATATAAACTTCCACACGGGTCTATTTCATATTTATAGTAAAAAGGAACCGATAGTGAAGGTTCAATCGAGGTTGGATCATATATATTACATTGTTTATCTGATACTATTTTTTTGACTACATTTACATCGGAGAGAACCAATTTCTGTAAGGTTCCTGATGATATCAATGTATCGTCATAACGCATATTCAGTTCGGTCTCGTTAATTTTGAGGGTTTTCGCTTGATTGTATAATAAATAATTTCCTTGACTGTTTTTTGAACATCGAGACGTAGAATATATTATCCTCGCATGGGTATCTTTTGTAGAGTCGCTAGAATAAAAGTTCGGTTTTCCAAATGCTTTTATGTTTGTAAAAACTCGTTGTTGATTATACATATAAAATACAAACAAATAAAATAAATTAAATGGTATATGATATAATAACATAATCAGATAAGATACTAAGATAATAACGTAATCATACATGTTACATCGTATCCAAAATGCGCTATGTGTAAAGTATAATTGTATTCCTTTTTGGAAAAAAAAATCACAATACAATGAACCTCTCGATAAAGAAATGATAAATATTCAATGGAAAGATACAGAGGCTTTCCTTCCTAAAATAACGCAAGGCGTAGTCATAAAAGTGTATGATGGTGATACTATCACAATCGCAAGTACCTTACCTAAAAGCACAGATAAAACACTATATAGGTTTTCAGTTCGATTAAATGGTATCGATACACCAGAGATGAAAGGTTCATCAGAGAAAGAAAAAGAATTGGCTAAAAAAGCACAGGTGGCTTTGTCCGAATTATTGCTTCATAAAAATGTGCGTTTAGAACACTTGTCGAATGAAAAATATGGTAGATTGTTAGCAGATATTTACATTGATAATATTCATGTGAATCAATGGATGATAAAAGAAAACTATGCGGTATTGTATTCTGGTGGCAAAAAAGAACATAAATGGGTATAATATGCGATGAACGATAATGATTTATCGTGAGTAGGAATAAAAAATCACACAACATACTATAATGAGTTCGCCAAACTTTTCATTGTCATCAAAACAAGATTTACCTAAGGCTATCAAAAAGGATGCTCGTATTGCTTTAGATCAGGCAACAGCTAAAGCGAGTAGTCAATTAACTGAAATGAAAAAAAAACTTCCGAATATTGTTAATAACAAACGTTTGTTAACTATTCATAATGCTACAAAGGGAATATTTCATCAAGTAACTGAAACAGGTGTAGGAGTAATATCTCATATACAAGATGCGATACAGCCCATAATTGATATATGTAAAAAAGAAACACCCTATCCATCTCCAATCCAACAAAATAAAATTGGTGGAAAACATAATATTCACAGAATGACGAAACGGAAACGGAAACGGAAACGGAAACGGAAACAAATAACTAGAAAAACAAGAGACAAAAAACAAGAAAAAAGAAAAACAAAAAAAATGTAAGATAAAAATACAAAATATAAATAATGAAGTATTCCATAATTCATTATTTATTATCCTATCCTCTATTTTCCAAACTATAAATCATATACCATCTGAAAGGTAATACAAAATGAAAAGTCCATATTATTTAATTCAACAATCCGTCCATATTCATCCAACAACTGGACGTTCATTTTTTGAACATCGACTGGACCATAATATTCACGCTTTGGAGTGATCAATCCCAAATTATTTTGAGAAACTATATTGAACGTATTTTGTGCGTAAGAAATGCGAGCAAGAATATTTTTATTCAAAATAGAGCTGTTGAATGCACTAGAAAAGCTGTTGTTTACATTATTATTGTAATCATCTATCACTAAAAACAAGTATTTCGACCCTTTCAAATCAGGAATACCTTCAGTTACATAAGTACAGTTCCCGGAATAGGTGCCTAAACGAAACCCCATCAACCATCCAAATTTCAAAGGCAATGGGGTACCATTATCAGTATAACCATTCGCGTCAGTATCAAATCCCAACGTAAAATTGTAAGAGTCGTCTGTGATATCAGGAACAAGTTGCTCATTTATCCCTACAATAATTTGACCTGTTCCACTTTTGGTAATATCTTCATTCAATGTAAATAATAATACTTTGAAATTACTTGTGCTTAGCACACCCAATTGAACATAGTAATTCAAATAATCTACTAAAGATTGAGATGTATAATTACCTGTAGGAATAGTAATCATTGTACTCTCTTCGCTCGTATCAAATGTGATTTTGAAATAGTTATTACCTAGTTGTTTGGAAATCACAAAATAGGTAGTGGGTAGTTCTATACTATTTAATTGCATGGAAACGACATTAGAGTATTTTTCAGGTAAATCAAAATGGAAATTAGAGGCTGACGAAGAATAATAATTAGTTCGAAAACGTGTATCAATGTTGAGATATTCCTTGGTAATTCTTTTTTTCAATGGATTAATAATACCTGGAACATATTCAGATGGTAATGATTGTGTATATGTAGTGCGTGGATGTTCTATTACAAAGTTAGAACCATTGGGACTAATTACTTCGGAGGGAACGAGATTATCATTTACATTAAAGACTTGTTTGATTGCCTTAACAACAGGACCATTTTGATTTTTGAATGTATTTAGTATTTTGTTTTTAGCTTGTATTAAAAAATCTATTGTGTTTTTCTTAATAATGGAATCCATTTTGCCATCATTCATCACGCTTTTTTGTAATTCGATGTTTTTTTTTTCAATTAATGATTTATCATAAGATGAAGGAAGTTCAAAAATCTCTTCCAGTTCATTTATTTGGTAGTTATCTAAATTTAAGTCAAAGCTCATACTATATTCTTCTAAAATATGTTTATATTTTTAAAAGAAATATTAACGTGAATAACCATGAAAATGAAATCAAACAACCTTATAAAATGTGTAGAGATCGGTAATATATAATATTATCGCATATATATATATATGAGTCGATGTCTTGATGCGTGTGCAAACGCTGGAGCAGATGCCGGTGCAGCTGCTGGTGCGGCTGCCGGTGCGGCTTCCGGCGCGGCTTCCGGCGCGGCTTCAGGTAATGCTGCAGGTATAGACGCTGGTGGTGCTGCAGGTTTGACTGCGGCATATGATTATCTACAGGGGATAACAGGAATAACGGGGAGCGGTGGAACTGGTTCCACCGGCGCAACGGGCGCAGCGGGCGCAGCGGGAGCAACGGGCTCGACAGGCGCAAAAGGTGCGGATGGGTCTTTCGGTGGAGCGAGTTTTCCTTATAAATATTCTGGTTCTACTGGTTCTACTGGACCGACGGATGCTCCATCACTAGTTGGTACCAATGGTAATGTAAGATTAAATAATTTTCTAGTTCAAAATGGGGCAACTGTAATGTTTATTAATAGCACCGATAACAATAGTACCTCTATTGATAGTTTTATGGAAACAATAGAATCTGTTACAAGTGCCATAAAAGGACATGTTAGAATTACAAGTAGCTTGTCCGTTTCTGATTATTTGGAGTTTTCTATAAGTGAATTGGTAAAAACATCTTCAGGATCAGGTTATTGGACGATAGATATTTCACATACTTCGGGAACGAGTCTGTTTGCTAATTTAGATGATGTTGTTGTTAGTTTTGTTACGGTAGGTGATAAGGGTGATAAGGGTGATACAGGTGCTACTGGTGCTACAGGTGCTACTGGTGCTAATGGTTCTGATGGTGCTACAGGTGCGACGGGTGCTACCGGTGCGACGGGTGCTACAGGTGCTACAGGAAGTACAGGCGCTACAGGTGCTACAGGCGCTACAGGCGCAACAGGTGCTACTGGTGATACTGGTGCTACAGGCGCCAAAGGTCCTTATCTGGCTGGAACTATTACTAGTGAAACCACCGGAGTTGGTCCCGGTGCTACTGTTTCTATTGATATAACAGTGTCTGATGTAGGTTTATTAGATGCATTTGACACCGGTGTATATTTTGTTTCAGAGAATGGTTCTATAAGTGGATATTTTTTAATAGTCAATATAACAAATGTCAATAATCTAACAAAAACTCTAACTGTTCAAAACGAAGGGACCAGTTCCTCAACATTAATAAAGAATGAAGAAGCTTTTATAGTAGGTCCTAGTATCAAAGGCGCAACTGGTTCTACAGGTGCTACAGGTGCTACTGGTTCTACTGGCGCAACCGGTTCTACAGGTGCTACAGGCGCAACCGGTTCTACAGGCGCGACTGGTTCTACAGGTGCTACTGGCGCAACAGGTTCTACGGGAGCAACAGGTTCCACTGGCGCTACTGGCGCAACAGGTTCTACTGGCGCGACTGGTTCTACAGGTTCTACGGGAGCAACAGGTTCTACAGGTGCTACAGGTTCCACTGGCGCAACAGGTTCAACTGGTGCTACTGGTTCTACAGGTGCTACTGGCGCAACAGGTTCTACGGGAGCAACAGGTTCTACAGGTGCTACAGGTTCCACTGGCGCAACAGGTTCAACTGGTGCTACTGGTTCAACTGGTGCTACTGGTTCTACAGG
>Ga0114995_10001214_pt1 | contig 18215 bp, 20 predicted proteins | sample ArcticOcean_MG_C_11_FD_87038 | JGI IMG/M metagenome (GOLD analysis project Ga0114995, IMG submission 87038) | Marine microbial communities from western Arctic Ocean - ArcticOcean_MG_CB2_154 | ecosystem: Environmental > Aquatic > Marine > Oceanic | place: Arctic Ocean: Canada Basin | collected... | reverse complement strand
CCGGAGTTTTGATGCCAAGGACTTTCGAGGTCACCTATCAGTTGCATCAGCAAAGCAACATCACTAAAGCCTAGGTTAACGCCCTGCCCTGCCAACGGATGCACGCTGTGTGCGGCATCGCCGATGAGTAATACGCGCTGACTCAACCACTGGTTGCAACTGTGCCAGCCTAGTGGGAAGCTCTGTCGGCTGCCAATGCTGGTTACTTGTCCCAACCGACCATCGAATGCTTCGCCAAGTGCGGTACAAAAAGCGTCATCATCTAGTGCCAGCATGGCTTGCCCCAACGCGGTATCACAGGACCAGACTATAGAGCTACCACCATTGGCGAGTGGTAAAAAGGCAAGTGGCCCCGTGCTAAGAAATTTTTGCCACGCGGTTAGTTGATGCGGTAGTTCGGTAGTTACATTGGCAACTATGGCTATTTGATCATAACTGCCGCCCATGACTTCGATGTCGGTTAAGCTGCGGGTGTTTGAGCCACGACCATCAGAGGCAATCAGTAGGTCTGCCGATAGCGTTGTGTCTGATTCAAGCTTAACTGATACCGTGGTGGCTGAATTTTCGGTTAATGAAGTGATCTTGTCTGATAGAAACCAGTCTATTGATTGCTGTTGCTGACAAGCATTGTGCAGGGCAGCTAGAATTTGATTGTTTTCGACAATAGCCCCGAGACTTTGGCTTGCTAACTGGGCACAATCAAAATCAACTGCGGCGTTACCGTTGGCATGCCAGATAAACATTTTTTCGTAATCACAGACTCGGTTTTGATCAATCGCAGACCAAATACCCAGCTCATTTAAAAACTTCTGTGAGGTGGGACTAATAGCGGATAAACGCAGGTCGTATACGGCATCAACAGGACTCGCTTTTTTAATGGTTGCCGAGGGTTCGACCAGAGCCACACGAAAACCTTTGCGTGCAAACGATAACGCCGCACAAGCCCCCACCATGCCGGCGCCAGCGACAATAACGTCGTAACGGTTAGTGGATTCATTTTGCTTCATCTCAAATGGCCTCGCACCATAGCGTTGCCGCCAGTCGCTAAACCCATACCCGATAGCGCCACTTCGGATTTCACAGCCGGCATGATGTCGAGCAAAGCTAATGTTGCCGAGCGAAAGTGGTTCAGCAGCGGCAAGTCATTCGAGAACAGACTCACTAGGCCGTCACCTAAGCGTATGACTTGTGTTTGCTCGGCTTGCCTTAACTGCTCGTAGGAAGATAGCAGTTGTGATAACGCGTTTGAGTCGGCGACAGACTGACCCTCTAGCGAACCTTGCAGGCTTGCAATATCGCGTAGCCCAAGATTAAACCCCTGCCCTGCTACTGGGTGCAGTGCATTGGCTGCACTGCCAACCAACACGCAACGCTTTTCGGTTAATGATGTTGCTTCGGTTCGCTGTAATGGAAAACTAAAACGTTGCCCGACTTGCTCGATAAAACCCAATCGGAAACCAAAGCACTGCTGTAAAGAATGCATAAAGGTGTCGTCATCCAATGCCATTAATTCGAGTGCATCGGCAGGCTTGCAGGTCCAAACACAGGCATATCGGTTATGACCCAGCGGCAACATTGCCAAGGGCCCGGATTCGGTAAACCTTTCATAGGCGGCAGCGGCAATTGGCTTGTCAAAACAGACATTGGTAATAATGGCAGACTGGGCATAGTCGATGGTTTTGTGCTGAATACCCAAACTTTCTCTGGCCTTCGATTGGGCACCATCCGCTATGAGTACCAGATCGGCCTGCAAGCTTTGATTGCCTTCTGGACTTTGATAACTCAGTTTGACGTTCTGATCAAATTCAAAGGATTCAAACGTCGCGTGCGTGAGTAAATTAATTGATTTTGACTGGTTAATTTTTTCGAGAAGGCAGTTGCCAAGCAATTGGCTTTCGATAACGTAGCCTAACGCGTCGAGTTCATAATCGGCGGCTTTTAAGCGACTGACACCCCAATGGCCTTTCGATGAGACATGAATGGTTCGGATCGGTGAGGCCAGATGACAAATTTCGTTCCAGACATCCAACGCCTTAAAAATTTGGACGCTCGCATAAGACAGGGCGATTGATCGTGTATTAAGGCCGGTTACATCCTTTTCGTTTTGTGGGAATGCGCTAGATTCGATAATCGATACGGTTCGAGCTGGGTTTTGATTCGTGTGCTGCAGTGCCAACGCAGCGCATAACCCAATTAGACCACCGCCCACTATGGCAATACTTTCTTTTTTTTGCGAACGATCAGTGTTTAATGTGTCCATTGTAGTCGTCAGTGTGGCTTAATTTTAACTTGCCATTAAGGCTTCGATATCTTCCATTTTTCTGGGCAACGCTTCGGTCAGCACTTCGCAACCTGTGCTCGTGACTAACACGTCATCTTCGATCCGAATACCGATATCCCACCATTTGCGAGGAACTGATTTACTGTGTGCGGGGATATAAATACCAGGCTCAACCGTGAGTACCATACCGGGCTCAAATAAACGCCATTGATCACCCACTTTGTAATCACCAACGTCGTGAACGTCTAGTCCCAACCAGTGGCCGGTACGGTGCATGTAAAATTGTCGATAAGACTGCTCTTTTATTAGCGTTGCTAAATTACCCTTAAGTAATCCAATCTCTAGCAAACCTTTAGTAATAATACGCAAGGCTGCATGGTGTGGATCATTCCAATGGTTACCGGGTTTGACCGTTTTAATGGCTGCCGTTTGAGCAGCTAAGACTATTTCGTAAACCTCACGTTGGGCGGCACTGTATTTACCGTTGACGGGAAAGGTGCGTGAAATATCTGAGGCATAACCCTGCACTTCACAACCGGCATCGATAAGTAATAAATCACCATCGTTGAGGACATCGGTATTTTCGGTGTAATGCAAAATACAGCCATTAGCACCCCCACCGACAATTGCTGGATAGGCATGCTGGGTATTGTTGCGTTTGAACTCATGATCAAATTCAGCAGACACTTGGTATTCATATTGGCCCGGCTGACAAAGTCGCATCGCTCTTTTATGAGCCACAACATTGATAGCGGCGGCTTGTCGCATTAACTTCAACTCGGCCTTGCTCTTAAATAAGCGCATATCGTGTAAAATAAAATCGAGTGCCAAAAATTCAGAGGGCACCTGCTTACCGTTACGTGATTGCACTTTGATATGATTTACCCAGCCGATCAATTGTTGATCAAAATCAGCTGACAAGCCCATGATATTGTAGATGCTCTCTCGGCCTTCTAGCAGCCCGGGTAAAATGTCGTCAATGTCGTCAATAGGGAAAGAGTCATCAGCACCATAATTTTCAATGGCACCTTCTTGTCCTGCTCGCCTGCCATGCCAGGTTTCTTTTTCGGGATCTTTCTCACGGCAGAATAAAATATAGTCGCCATGCTTTCGACCCGGGGCCAAAACGACGACGGCATCGGGCTCGTTAAAACCCGTTAGATATAAGAAATCACTATCCTGTCGAAATGGAAAATCAACATCTCTGTTACGGGCTATCTCAGATGAGGAGGGTAAGATAGCGATACTATTTTTACCCATCATCTTCATTAGCTGAGTGCGACGGCGCTTAAATTCTGTTTGATTCATACTATTTCTTACTGCAATTGTGGTGTGGGCATTACGCGGTTGATGGCTTCATTTAAAAATAAAACCGCTACTCGAACATGCTCAACGATTTCAACTAGCTGATCCTCGGTTTCGGGCGTTTCAATTTCATCGTGATCGAGTTTACTTATTTCAAGTAGATCGGACAAACACTCCTGTGACTGCTCATCTAATTCTTTCGAATTATTCTTTGCCGTTACCCCTAACCCATAGAGAAAACCAAGGCACCAGGTCGACAAACCGAGAAGCTGGACGCCGAAATCATCCGAATCGTCGGGCAGCAATAATTCAAAAGATAAGTCATCGGTATTTAACTGTTCTCGGCTCACTTCAAACAGCTGTTTTAATACCTGTAAATGTTCAACTGCTATGACATCCGTACTATTGGGAAGTTCATCAAGTGTATGTTGCAACCAAACGGCCATTCCGCAGTTGTCCAGTAAAAGACCACAAAGGGTTCCATGGGACTCTGATGCATCGACGGTAGCACCCAGTTTTTCCAGTGCATTTTGCACTGAATCAAATTCCGGCATTGTAGAAAACCTATAGATTTGTATAATTTTAGACACTACTCAATCGGTAGTTGAATAACTTTAACAGCTAGGATTGCTTCTGTCATAGGTTAGATCAAGACAAAGAATGAGGTTTTACACCGCTAAACACTCACTTTAAACGTTGAGATAACTTAAAACCGACACAATTTAAGTACTTACTATTGCATATTCTAACACTCAGATAGCTGGTAAAAAATACACATTAGTTGACTGTTTGTATTTAAAGCACGATGATTCAATTATGAATTCAAATAAAACTCTTTTTACCGAAAATGACCTCCAACAACTGGAGCAGCGTATCGACCAGTTAATCGACACGGTTGGATCGTTAAAAAATGAAAATAGCAACCTTCGTCAGCAAAAAGAAAAACTGGTAATCGAACGCTCTCAACTACTCGATAAAACTGAAACGGCAAGAACCCGAGTTGAAGCGATGATTATAAGGTTGCAGTCACTCGAGCTAAACTCATGACCAGTCCTCAACCGATTAGTATCATTATTCTCGATAAAGAATATAAGGTCGCTTGCCCCGTTGGTGAACAGACTGCTTTGTTAGCGTCAGCGAAATACCTAAACGACAAAATGCGCGAAGTTCGCGACAGCGGCAGTATCCTTGGGTCCGAACGTATTGCAGTCATTACCGCATTAAATATAGCTAACGATTACCTCAGTAGCCAGGCAGACAAGAACCATATCAGTGAAGATTTATCACCTCGATTAAAGAACCTCGAAACCAAAATTTCGCAGGCGCTTGAACAATCCGAGTCATAAGTAATTTAAATTTACTTTTCATCTCTATCAGGCGTATAGTGGTTTTATACCTACTGCGATGTTGGTTAGCAGCCATCAAAATCCTTGAGCCGTTTTATCCTCCTAGGGGTCTTTCGTACAACGCTGGTGTGCATGCCCGATTCGTCGGGAAGCCTGATGAGGTTGTCAATAACCCCACCTGAACCTTTGGTTCAAGGTTGATATATTTGCGACGGCATTGTGGTTGGTATTCTTAATTTTAGTTGCCTTTTTCTAGGCAGCTATTATCTTAAATAACAAATTCAGTGACTTACAATCGTCAGCTCTTGATCCTCTTCAAGACAACTGAGTTCTACTTCAGAAATAATTGATAAGCATCATTTTCAGTTTCATTCCAATAGGGAATATTTAAACTTTTCAAAAAAACGTTAAACGCTTTATAGTCTGATTTCTCAACTTGAAAACCCATCAGTATTCGACCAAAATTTGAACCATGATTACGATAATGAAACAAACTGATATTCCATTTTTTACCCATCTTCATTAAAAAATTTAATAGCGCAGCGGGTTTTTCGGGAAACTGAAAACGATATAACAACTCATTATTCACGCCACCACCCGGATGCCCGCCGACCATATAACGAGTATGCAGCTTAGCAACTTCATTTTGAGTCATGTCGACAACAGAGTAACCATGGGCCTGTAATTGTTCGATAACCTGATTTTTTTCATCATTACCCTTGGTGAGTTGAATACCGGCAAAAACACGGGCCTGATTATGGTCTGAATATCGATAGTTGAACTCAGTAATAGACCGCTTTCCAATGAGCTGACAAAACTCTTTAAAGCTCCCAGGACGCTCCGGTATTTGCACTGCAAGCAACGCTTCACGATCCTCACCTATTTCTGCTCGTTCAGCAACATGGCGCAATCGATCAAAATTCATGTTAGCACCACAGTTAATAGCAATAAGCGTTTGCCCATTCAAACCGTGCATGTCGGCATATTTTTTAAGTCCGGCCAAAGACAACGCACCTGCGGGTTCACATATGGCGCGAGTGTCTTCAAAGGTGTCTTTGATTGCGGCACAAATTTGATCCGTAGTAACGGTAATAGCGTCGTCTGCCAAATTTTTTAACATCGCAAACGTGTGTTTACCCACTTGTTTGACCGCCACACCATCAGCAAATGTTCCCACTTCTTTTAACGTTACCCTGCGACCCGTCTTTCGCGATTCATAAAAACAGGCTGAATCTTCGGGCTCTACTGTAATAATTTTAATTTCAGGCCGAACGGCTTTTAGAAAGCCAGCGATCCCAGCGGCTAATCCACCCCCGCCAACGGGTACAAAAATAGCGTCAATATGATCTGGGTGCTGTCGAATTATTTCATGCGCTATTGTTGCCTGCCCTGCCATTACGTCGACATCATCAAATGGATGAATAAACGCTAACCCTTCTTGTGCAGACATGTCTAATGCATATTTTTTTGCGGCATCAAAATTCTCGCCATACAATATGGCTTTAGCACCATGGCTTTTTACTGCAGATACTTTGATGTCTGGCGTGGTTACTGGCATTACGATAATGGCTTTTAAGCCGAGTTTTTTGGCTGATAACGCGACGCCCTGTGCGTGATTTCCAGCAGATGCAGTAATGACGCCAGAGAGCCCTGGGTTTGCTTTAAGCATTAAATAAATTTTATTGAATGCACCGCGGATTTTGAAAGAGAATACAGGCTGTAAATCTTCTCGTTTAAGCCAAATTTTATTGCCATTGCGGCTCGAAATTCGATTCATGTAGTCTAAGGATGTTTCGCGTGCAACATCGTAAACTCTTGCCGTGAGTACCTTTTCCAGAAACTGTTGTTGTGCCATAACTTAAGCCGTTTTAGCAATAAATTAAAAAGAGAGCGCAATTGTGCTTGTGGGACTAACAAAGTCAACTCTGGGAGGTAATTTATTACCTGAAGTAAATAAGCTGGGTGAATAGGATTTACATGACAATTGATTATTCAGTGGTTAAAATTCATTACCTCCCCCTTTTTGGTAGATATGAATGACCCCAGATCAAAAGAAAATAGTAGCAGCAGAAGCTGCACTGGACTATATCAAGCCAAACACCACGATTGGCGTTGGAACTGGATCGACGGTTAATCACTTTATTGACTTACTTGCTGAAAATTTTAAAGGTCAAATAAAAGCGGCGGTTTCAAGTTCAGTGGCATCATCAGAACGCATGCGACATTACGGTATACCGATTATTGATCTCAATGAGGCTGGTCGCCTGTCTATTTATGTCGATGGAGCTGATGAATCTAATCATCAATTACAGTTAATCAAAGGAGGTGGTGGCGCTCTTACTCGCGAGAAAATTATTGCAGCGGCGAGTGATAAATTTGTTTGTATTGCAGATGCGAGCAAACTGGTTAATGTTCTCGGTGACTTCCCATTACCCGTGGAAGTTATTCCAATGGCTCAAAATCTTGTTGCAAGACAATTAAAGGTCTTGGGCTGTGAAATCAAATTGAGAGCAGGCTTTGTGACTGATAACGGCAATATCATCTTAGACTTGCTCGGTCTTCAAATTGAAGATGCATTAACTTTAGAACATCGAATTAATCAAATTACAGGGGTTGTTTGCGTTGGTTTATTTGCTCAGCGTCCGGCCGATGTCTTGATTCTTGGGGAAGCCGATGGTGCCCGAAAGGTTTTTGCCTAAACCTGTGGATAGCTACTCTAGTTTAATTCACCAAGTGCTTACCAAGTCAAAATGGTAGCGATAATCTTAGATTTTAATCCGAAAACCCGATTGCAGACAAAAAAAAGCCTGCATAAAGCAGGCTTTTTCAAAACTTGGTGTTTTGCTCTTAACGCTTAGAGAACTGAACGCCACGACGTGCTTTGCGCAGACCGACTTTCTTACGTTCGACTTCTCTCGCATCACGAGTCACAAAACCTTCTTTACGCAAGGCTGGACGCAATGTCTCGTCATACTGCATTAATGCACGAGTAATGCCCAAACGAATGGCACCCGCTTGGCCGCTGGGACCACCACCAGCAACGCTGACATTAATGTCAAAGTTTTCTAACATATCAACAGTTTCTAATGGTTGACGAATGACCATACGTGAAGTTTCACGTCCAAAATAGTCTTCAATGCTTTTTTTGTTAACTGTAATCGCACCTTTACCAGCAGTTAAATAAACTCTTGCTGCTGAACTTTTGCGACGACCGGTACCATAATATTGTTCGGCTGACATAATAAAGACCCTTTAAATTTCTAGTGGCTGTGGTTGTTGTGCTGCGTGCTCATGTGTTGCACCAGCATAAACTTTCAGCTTTTTAAACATCGTCCGTCCAAGTGAATTCTTTGGCAACATTCCTTTGACTGACTTTTCAATGATTCTTTCAGGATGCTCTTTTCTCAGCTTCGAAAGATTAATTGACTTCAAACTTCCGATAAAACCGGTGTGATGATAATAAATTTTGTCTTGCTCTTTGTTACCGGTAACACGAACTTTGTCGGCATTAACGATTACAATGTAATCACCTGTATCAACATGAGGCGTGTATTCTGGCTTATGTTTTCCGCGTAAACGACGAGCAATCTCTGTCGACAAACGACCGAGTACCTTATCAGTAGCGTCGATAACGAACCACTCTCGTTTAACAGTTTCTTGCTTGGCACTAAAGGTTTTCATACTAATTCCTGTTAAGCGTCATTATTACGCTTTGGCTTCTTCAACAAAGGGCGCGAATACTAACGGATAAAATCAACCTTGACAAGCCTAATCAGGCGTTGAAAGTTGAAATATTCGGGTTAGCTCTAATGCCGCTGCCTGAATCGCCTTTAACGATGAAATATCAGTTAACTCAGCTTATTCAGTAGGAAAATTATAGCAGCAATAGCCCAAAACACGTTACCAAATATTTCACTTTAATCACTTTTAAGTGTCAACTTAAGTATTAAAACGGATGGGAATGGTCTGCCTCTAAAGTATATCTTAAATAATAACGGTCATTCACCTTCTGTGCGGGTAAGACAAACCGTTATTAACTAACGTAGTTTATTTGATCAACGGCCATGCGGCCGATCATCCAAAGGTGACCTGATAGCGTATTAAACGAGACGCACTTGACTGCTATACCTGCTGAAATAGAGCTGCTGTTAGACTCTAATTATTATCTGTATAGTTAGTCACTGTAATCGGCCTTATCGGAGACTGACTCAATGCTACAAAAACTTAATTTGATCGACACTCTGCTCGATGAGATCCAACATGGCTTGAAAACTTGCCAACTTCGCCCATTTACCGATGCCAGGCCTTATCCAGGCTCAGACATTGAAGAGACTCCTCTGTCAGACAGTGAACAGCAGCATGCAGCAGGGTTAATGCGCATTAATAATGCGGGGGAAGTCGCAGCACAGGGGCTTTATCGAGGTCAGGCTTTTAGTGCCCGTGATCCAAAAACTAGTGACACTATGCGGGCCGCAGCTGAAGAAGAAAACGAACATCTTAATTGGTGCTTGCAACGCTTGTCAGAACTTGAGGGTAACCGCAGTAAACTCGATGGCCTTTGGTATTTAGGCTCGTTTGCCATCGGCTCTGTTGCTGGTGCTATTGGCGACCAATGGAGCCTAGGTTTTGTTGAAGAGACTGAGATACAGGTCAGCGACCACCTTGATAGTCATTTGAAGAAGTTACCTGAGCAAGACCTGCGCAGCAGGGCTGTGCTTAATACTATGAAAGCAGACGAGATGAGACACGCAATCGAAGCCCATGAAGCGGGGGCAGCCAAACTCCCCAGCCTTGTCAAACGCACCATGGGACTAACGAGTAAGTTCATGACTTTTGCTGCTTATCGACTTTAACAGCTCTTGCTTAGGTATCAGGTTCTAAAAGAGTGCCTTTAGTCTACGTCGACGATTTCAAAATCATGAGTCATTTCAACTGAAGCTTCAAACATCTTTGAAGCTGAACAATATTTTTCTGCCGATAAGCCAACTGCTTTTTTAACTTTAGCTAAATTAAGGCCTTTGCCACTCACTACAAAATGCGCATGGATTCGGGTGAATACTTTAGGTATTTCCTCGGCTCGTTCAGCTTCAATTTCAACATGGCAGTTAACGAACTTTTGTCTCGATTTATTTAAGATCATTACAACGTCAAAAGCCGTACAGCCGCCCAATCCTAACAATAGCATTTCCATTGGGCGAACGCCCATGTTGCGCCCACCATCCTCTGGGGCACCGTCCATCACTACAGAGTGACCGCTACCAGATTCACCCACAAAGGATACATTGTCTAGCCACTTAACTTTACACTTCATATTTTTACTCTATCGAGGTTGCACTACTTTATTTATAGTCTATATAGTAACTATTCAATTAAATAGTCGAATGGAACATGATTATTAAACCAATAGCCAAGGTAATACCTCACAAGAATTTTGCACTTGAGACCTTTTTAGGTCACTGCCACATCAAAAAGTATGCGGCACGAAACACCATTATCCATGCGGGTGATGATTCTGAAACACTTTATTATATTATTGAAGGATCGGTTAGTGTAGTCATCGAAGACGAGGAATCGAATGAAATCATCCTTGCGTATCTTAATCCCGGTGATTTTTTTGGTGAAATGGGGTTATTTGAGGAAGATACAAAACGCAGTGCTTGGGTCAATACCCGAACCCCTTGCGATGTTGCTGAAATTCACTATAGCCAGTTCATGTCACTTGCTCAAGAGACACCAGAAATTCTTTTTCAACTATCGTCACAGCTTGCCAGTCGATTACGCAAAACTAGCCGTAAAGTCAGTAACCTTGCATTTATGGACGTCACTGGCCGAGTTGCTCGAACGTTACTCGATTTAGCCAGAGAACCCGATGCCATTACCCACCCTGATGGCATGCAAATTAAAATTACGCGTCAAGAAATTGCCAAAATCGTGGGCTGCTCGCGCGAAATGGCGGGACGTGTTATGAAAACGCTTGAAGAAGACGGCTTGATTACAGCTCATGGTAAAACTATCGTGGTATTTGGTACCCGCTAATACCCACCAGCAAGCCTTTTTATCAATTTTATTTATCGCCCTTATTTTTAGAGCCGTCAATAATGGGTCGCAAACAATTCACAATTTGATCGCCAACCTAGATTCGATTATGATAGAACAATGCCATTAGCCGAAGACAGAATCACTAGCCGATACAGTATTTCGGCTTACACATCGACCGATATTACGATCAATGAAAAGCAATATCAGCAAAGCTTAATTGTATCTCCCGAAGTATTGGTTTGCCCTTCACCGATCAACTCTATTAGCGATCTGAACGAACATACTTTACAAAGTGTTCTCGATTTAAACCCCGATGTCGTCCTTCTTGGCACCGGGGAAAAGCAGATTTTTCCTGAACCAAAAATTTTTGGATTACTCGGCGAAAAAGGCATTGGCCTTGAAGTCATGAATACCGGTGCCTTGTGCCGAACATTTAATATTTTGGTCGCAGAGGATCGTGACGTTGTGGCTATCGTTATTCAGGACTGATCACTAAACATGAAAGAATAAGGACCTTAACGCGTCACCTGGTTCCTCGGCTCGCATAAACGCTTCACCAACTAAAAAAGCATTCACGTTATTGTCACGCATGAGCCTTACGTCTGCATTGGTATGAATACCACTTTCTGTTACAACAATACAGTCATCAGGAATTTGATCCAGCAAATCAATCGTTGTTGACAAACTCGTTTCGAAGGTTCGCAAATTTCGATTATTAATACCGATAAGTGACAGACCTAATTTCATTGCACGATCTAACTCTTGCTGGTCATGCACTTCAACTAGCACATCCATTCCTAGGTCAATAGCCACTTGGTGCAGGTGCTTCAGTGTCTGGTCATCCAATGCGGCTACGATAAGCAATACACAATCAGCACCCAGCGTTCTGGCTTCAACTATTTGATATTCATCGATAATGAAATCTTTTCGTATGACCGGCAATGAACAAGCATTTCGGGCTGCAATTAAATAGTCGTCATGGCCTTGAAAAAAATCAACGTCGGTCAACACGGACAAACAGGCTGCTCCAGCATTGGCGTAAGATAGTGCAATTTCGGCTGGATTAAAATTCTCTCGAATGACACCCTGGCTCGGCGAAGCTTTTTTAATTTCGGCAATCACAGCCGATAAGCCTTGTTCATTTTTATCCCGCATCGATTGAATAAAGCCACGGGGTATAGGAGCGGAAGCTAACGTCAATGTCAATTGACTGGCTGCAACCTTTTTTTTTCGATCTGCAATCTCAACTTTTTTACGGGCTAATATTTTTAACAGTATATCGGAGGGTTGGTTACTCATAACTATTCGATTTCTCCACTAATTTTTGCAAGGTTTCAGCCGCTTTACCATCTGCAATAACGCTTTGCGCCATTTTCACACCTGCTTGCCAACTATCAGTAACACCAGACACATAAATTGCAGCCCCTGCATTAACACAAACAATATCGCGAGCGGGGCCCGAAATATTGGCCAGTACCGCCTGAATAACAGCCAAACTTTGTTCGACTGTTTCTACCTTGAGTGCTGCTATATTGGACAGTTCTAATCCAAAATCAGAAGGTGATACGCTATAGGTTCTGACGTCACCATCTTTAAGCTCTGCAATGTGAGTGACCGCTGACACACTGACTTCATCCATACCATCTTCGGAATGAGCCACCATCACATGGCGACTTCCAAGCTGTCCTAATACGCGTGCTATTGGCTCAACGAGAGCCTTATCAAATACGCCAATTACTTGGTTGGGTGCGCTGGCTGGATTGGTGAGCGGCCCTAACACGTTAAAAATTGTTCTAACGGCCATTTCTTTTCGTGGCCCTATGGCATGGCGCATCGCACTGTGATGCTTTTGTGCAAACATGAAACCAACTCCGACTTGGCTAATACAGTCACCCACTTGTTCTGGTGTAATATTCAGGTTCACACCAGCTGCTTCGAGTACATCTGCACTTCCAGTGGCGCCTGATACCGATCGATTACCATGTTTAGCCACATGCGCACCCGCTGCCGCAGTGACGATTGCACTTGCAGTCGAAATATTAAAGCTACCGGAGGCATCTCCCCCTGTGCCACAGGTGTCTACTAAATTGTCCAGATCAACATTGACCCGCGTTGACAGTTCGCGCATCACCATGGCGGCCGCTGTAATCTCGTCAACAGTCTCGCCTTTCATTCGCATGCCAACGAGGAACCCACCAATTTGTGCTGGCGTACATTCACCCGTCATGATTTGGTTCATCACGGCTGACATGTCGAGCTGACTCAAGTCCTGACCGGCAATGGCTGACTTAATCGCTGTTTGAATATCCATCACTGCCTCATTGAATACATTGCATGTTTAAAAAGTTACGCAGCATATCGTGACCGTGATCAGTCAATATCGACTCGGGGTGAAACTGCACACCTTCGATCGCGATATCTTTATGTCTAACACCCATAATTTCATCAATAGTGCCGTCTTCATTTTCTGTCCAAGCCGTTAACTCTAGGCAGTCAGGTAAACTGTTTTTATCGATGACTAATGAATGGTATCGAGTTGCTTGAAATGGATTAGAAAGGTCATTAAAAACACCCTGGTTCGTATGTTTTACCATCGATGTTTTACCATGCATAATTTGTTTGGCATGGATAATATTACCACCGAAAACCTGACCAATACTTTGATGCCCAAGACAGACTCCAAGCACAGGCTTAACCCCTGCCAAGGCTTGAATCGCTTCCATCGAGATACCCGCTTCGTTTGGCGTGCAAGGGCCAGGTGATATCATGACATGGGTTGCGTCACTATTAAGCACTTGATCTACAGTGACCTGATCATTACGGACAACCTCGACTTCGGCGCCAAGCTCTCCTAAATACTGCACCAGATTATAGGTAAAGGAATCGTAATTATCGATCATTAATACTTTCATGACCCTGCCTCTTGATCTGTAGTTTCACCATCATCTTGATTTGATAAATTGGTAGACAATCCCGCTTCAGCCAACGCTACGGCTCGAAAAATAGCCCGCCCTTTATTCATCGTCTCAACCCATTCTTTTTCAGGAATAGAGTCATAAACAATTCCAGCACCCGCTTGAATGTAAAGCGTTTCATCTTTAATGACTGCTGTTCGTATTGCGATTGCGGTATCCATGTTGCCACTCCAAGAAAGATAACCAACCGCCCCAGAATAAATACCGCGCTTGACGGGCTCCAACTCATCGATAATTTCCATCGCTCTGATTTTAGGTGCGCCGGACACCGTACCTGCGGGAAAGGTAGCTCGCAGTACATCCATTGCTGACATATCTGGCTTGAGCTTTCCTTCGACGTTAGAGACAATGTGCATTACGTGTGAATAACGTTCGACAATCATCTTTTCCGTCAGTGTGACGCTGCCTGTTTGACTCACACGCCCAGCGTCATTACGGCCCAGATCAATCAACATCAAATGTTCCGCTAACTCTTTTGGGTCAGCTAGTAATTCTTTCTCTAACGCAAGGTCATGATCATGGTCTTTGCCTCGCGGACGAGTACCAGCAATTGGTCGCACAGTGACATTATCGTCTTCGAGACGAACCAAAATTTCAGGTGATGAACCAACAACAAAATGATCATCCAGGTTCAGGTAATACATATAAGGTGAAGGATTAAAACTTCTTAACGCGCGGTATAAGTCAATCGGCTTAGCTTTAAACGGTATCGACATTCGTTGCGATAAAACAATCTGCATCGCATCGCCATCAATAATATATTGTCGCGCTTTTTCTACCGCGTCCTGGTATCCCTGCTGGGTAAATTCAGATTGGAAGTCACTTTCAGACACCGCTTGATTGACGCGACTAGGAGATCGATCAAGTCTTGCATTGACTAGTTTGGACTCTAAGTCATCGAGCCGCCGTTGGCCATCAGCCCAAGCGTTGTCTAACGCTGGATCGACATGCACGATAACAAACATACGAGAAGATAAGTTATCAAAAACGACTAAATCTTCACTCAGCATGAGCAGTATGTCGGGTGTGTTGTGCTTATCTGGGTTAGGGCATTGCTTTAGCTTTGGCTCGATATAACGCACAGTGTCATAGCCAAAGTACCCTACTAATCCACCATGGAATTTGGGTAAGGAGTCAGTTTCAGCAACCTTAAAAGCATTGATAAAATCTTCGATATATTGCAACGGGTCACTGGTTTCTTCTTCGTCCACTACCTGCCCATCTATCTCGACTGTCACATGATGACCAAAGACTTTTACTCGAGTATGGCACGCCAGCCCAATAATTGAATATCTCCCCCATTTTTCGCCACCCTGGACGGATTCGAACAGGTAAGAATAGGGTTCATCAGCTAGTTTAAGGTAGGTGCCTAATGGTGTGTCTAGGTCGGCGAGGACTTCTCTCACCAAGGGTATGCGATTATAATCGTGCTTAATTAGGTCGAACTGAGTGAAATTCATGTCAATAACTCAAAATACGAAAACAAGGATCAAAGGATCAAAAGTATAGCGCTGCAACTGTATCGAATTACCATCGCCAACAGACGTTGCTTACCTTCTTGTATTGACCTTGTTGGATCATAATTAGATCAGTGATTTGAGTTCGGCTAAAGAATCTATCACAGCATCAGGATGATGGCTATGCCTTTCTTGTCTGCGTATGTCCTGCCCATGGTTGTAGCCATAACTGACACAAATAATTGGCATACCTGCACCACGAGCAGCCATTATGTCGCTAATAGAATCACCCAGCATAACCGCTTGCTTGGGATCGACCCCTAATTTTTCAGCGGCCGTTAAAAGTGGTTCTGGATCAGGCTTTCTGTTAATCACCTGATCACCCCCTAAGGTGACATCAAAAAAATCAGCAATGCCCATAATAGTCAACAAAGGCTGGGTAAATGAAATAGGTTTATTTGTAACGCAAGCTAGCCGATAACCCTGCTGCTGTAAATAGTTCAGCCCTATTTCAACACCATCGTAAAGGTAACTGTGCTGTCCATTGTTAGCCGCATAGGACGCCTCGAATAGAGGCAGTGCTTTTTGAAATAACATCTCACTCGGCTCACCTTCCATCGAGTTAACCAAAGCTCGCTTGACCAGACGTTCGACCCCATTACCTATCCACTCAGAAACGGCGTCAACACCTCGAATCGGCATGCCCAACTGCTGCATCATTTCATCAATACCATAGGCAAGATCTGGTACGCTATCAACTAAGGTGCCGTCTAGATCGATCAATACCGCTTTTCGATTATGGAACAAACTCATCACAGCTATACTCAGTCTAATTAATGCTTAATGAGAGCCTAACTGCGCCCTCACTTTGGCAATGATACTGTTATATCGATTGGAATCACTAGGTTGGCCATGACCAAAAATTCCCGAACCAAGCACAAAGGTATCGGCACCCGCTTTAGCGATTGACTGAATATTGTCTGCCTTAACACCCCCATCGACTTCAAGTCGGATATTGTATCCTGACTGATCGATCAAGCTGCGAACTTGCTTCAATTTAGCCAGTGTCGCAGGAATAAAACTCTGCCCACCAAAGCCTGGATTGACCGACATTAACAAGATCATATCAATTTTATCCATTACATACTCAAGGTAAGAGAGCGGTGTTGCTGGATTAAAAACCAATCCGGTTTTGCAACCGCTGTCACGGACCAAACCTAGACTGCGATCAATATGGTCGGAAGCTTCTGGGTGAAATGTTATATAGCTGGCGCCAGCTTTAGCAAAATCAGGAATAATTCGATCAACTGGCTTTACCATTAAATGCACATCAATTGGAGCGGTAACGCCATGATTGCGTAAAGCGTCGCAAACCATGGGGCCGATAGTCAGGTTTGGCACATAGTGATTATCCATTACATCAAAGTGAACAATATCAGCACCAGAAGCCAGCACATTATCGACTTCTTCACCCAAACGAGCAAAGTCTGCAGCTAGTATAGAAGGAGCAATTTGGTAATTGGGCATTAGTTTTCCAAGGCGATAATTTGATTCGCAATGTACACGAATTTGAATGTAATTTCAGCTCCCCCCCTTGAACGAGCACCTAGAGTTCGTTTTAGGTCCACCCTATTTTTCCATTCCAGATTTAATCGACCGTCATTAATTGTCTCACTATCCTTATCACACAACGTTGCCTATGTTTAAACAGATGTAAACAATTAGAACAACGAAACAACAAATAATACCCCATTCATCTTGAAAATCGTCATCCTAACGCATCCATGTTTACGTAACATACCGTTCATCCTGAACATAAAAAAGTCGGCTTATACGGGATTTTTTATGCATTCTAAGACGAGATGTACTATTTCAAACTGCCAATATAATCACCTAAATTTTTAATATCAGCGTCGCTCAAACCGGCTGCCATTGCATTCATAGTCCCATTTTGACGAGCACCACTACGGTAATCAGTCAGATTTTTGACAATGAAAGCCACGTCACGCCCCTTCAAAACTGGATAAGCCGACACCATACTTTGACCGCCAACGCCATGACAGCCAATACAACCTTTAGCCGCATAAGCCGACTTACCTGCAACAGCATCAGCGTAAACTGACCCACTGAATAAAACTGACAATGAAAAAGCCATTATTGAAAAAAACTTCATTTTCCTAAACTCCAGAGTAGTAAATTTTGGTGTGCCATTGGATAATAGTGATAGAGTAAATAAACTATAAAATATTATTTCAACCTTAATTCTAATGTATTGTGGCAAAGCCACTCGTTGATGTAAAGGATATGAACCCCGGCTCAACCCACACCGAACTGAACTTAATATGAGTGATTCAAAAGATTTTAAAAACTACAACCAAGTGATTCGACAGGATTTAAATATTTCTAGCGACAGCAATAAACATGCCTTAAAATTTAAAACCACTTGGGGATTATTTTCGCCTCGAACGATTGATAACGGCTCTCAGATGTTACTTGATTTTCTGGATATAAACTCCGCTGACGATTGCCTTGATCTGGGTTGTGGTTATGGTGTTCTTGGCTTAACGATGGCAAAGCTAGCGCCCAATGGCCATACCTTATTGGTCGACAAAGACTTTATTGCAGTTGAGTATTCTGAAAAAAATCGCATTTTGAATCATATTGATAACGCCAGTTGTCTGTTGAGCAATGGTTTTGATCACATTCCAAAACAAAGCTTCGATATTATTGTTTCGAATATTCCTGCTAAAGTTGGCAAGGAAATGCTCTATATCTATTTATTCGATGCCCTCGAACATCTTAAGCCCGGGGG
>Ga0114995_10001212_pt1 | contig 18229 bp, 8 predicted proteins | sample ArcticOcean_MG_C_11_FD_87038 | JGI IMG/M metagenome (GOLD analysis project Ga0114995, IMG submission 87038) | Marine microbial communities from western Arctic Ocean - ArcticOcean_MG_CB2_154 | ecosystem: Environmental > Aquatic > Marine > Oceanic | place: Arctic Ocean: Canada Basin | collected... | reverse complement strand
GTATTTCACCTTGCCGTGGGGACAGGGTTTGCACTCCGCGCAGCTGTGTTTCACCTTGCCGTGAGGGTAAGAGTTGCACTCCGCACAGTTTTGTTTTAGCTTCCCGTGAGGGCAGGGCTTGCAGTCCGAGCACTTGTTTTTCACCTTGCCGTGGGGGCAGGGGCTGCACACAGTTCAGCCGTGTTTCACCTTGCCGTGCCGGCAGGGGCTGCACACAGCGCAGCCGTGCTTCACCTTGCCGTGCCGGCAGGGGTTGCACTCCGCGCAGCGGTGTTTCAGCTTGCCGTGAGGGCACCCTGTGCACTCCGCGCAGTTGCGTTTCACCTTGCCGTGAGGGCAGGGGTTGCACTCCGCGCAGTCGTTTTTCAGCTTGCCATGGGGGCAGCCCTTGCACGTCACGCAGTCGTATTTCACGTTGCCATGGGGACAGGGGCTGCACTCCACGCATTTGCTTTTCACCTTGCCGTGTGAGCACCGCTTTCTTTCCATGGTGCGAGATAGTACACGGCTCCCGCGTGCGGCTCCCACGTCATATATCGCCAACCGCGCCCACGGTTGTGTCTCGGCGCCCAACGACTACTCATCAGCTTTCGAAATCTCGTCCAATTTAACAACGGACGAGCGACGACGCGGCACACGGCACCGCGACCCGCCCATGTCGACTCTCACGCGCGTGGTCACGCCACACGTGACGCACGCATCGCTCGCGACGATTGCTTTGCGGTGTCACGAAGGGCGATGCCTCGTGCGGTCGCGCCGACACCCCCGAGTTTCTCGTCGCACGCGAGCACCCAGATGCCCCACATGCGACGACGAGAAAAACCACTACTACGTCCCACCAGGCGCGTTCGGAGGCATCACCCCCGAGCGCCAGGCGAGTAAAATGCTTGGCACCATGATGACCTACATCGCGTGCTGGATCGTTATCGACCAGACGGAAGCGGTGGCGCCCAGGGTTTCACGGCAAGCGGGGGACACAGGGGCGGCGGATGGCGACGGCGACCGAGCCGCGGAACGAATCACGAGCACCCACGATTTTCTGTTACACTTTCTGGAAGCAAATCCCATTCGCGACGGCGACACGTTTCTCGCGAAGCTGTTCTCCGTGAATCCGGACTGCGGCCGGAGGGTAGCGGAAACCAGAATCGCGTACGCATCTGCCGACTTCGAGTGGCACAACGCCAAGAAGGTGACGCTGCAAACGCTGGCCGAGTCGAACGCGAAGGTCCAACAACGGCTGCTCGCGAAGACGTTCGAACGGAGCGGCGGCGACGACGACGACGCTATTTTTGGAGAGGGAGACAAATCACCCGGATCCACGAAATGCCACGCGATGCCCGAACCCTTCACCACCCCCGGATTCGTGGAGCGCGCGGTTGAGGATTGGCGTCGCGTATCCGGGCGCAGCGTTGAGTACAAAAATGCATTTGCCAAATGTTCCGAACAAATGAGAAACAGGAGCACCTGGGTTTTGAAATCGCTGGACGGGTTCGTGGAGTTTGGGTTGGGATCTTTGGACGGAACCGACTTTGTGTCTAATTTACAGTCAATCAACAAACTAGGAAACGATTTACGGAAAGCGGGCGTCACGGACGACGACGTGGCCTTGGCTGAGCAAGGGTTGCTGTTCGCGGTGCGAAGCGAGCTCGAGGCGAATTTGGGAAACCAGGCGTGGAGCGATGCGCGGGCCGCGCGGTGGGAAGCGGTGCTGCGAACGTTCATGAACGAACTCAAGAGTGGCACGAGTAAACACTGAAGAGTAAGAAGAGTAAATAGGTCTAGCCACACTAGTTTAGCTCGATGTTCGTAAGAAAAGAAAAATGAACAAATAGGTAGGACGATGCCGACGAAAGTCACAAGGAAGAAGTCGGGGGAAGTCGAGTTCAGAATTGCGGAGGTATAAGGATGCCTCGTGGTGTCAAGGCACAGTGACGTGTTATTAAAACCAGCCCGTGGAACTCACTTGCCCCCCCCGGCAGCAGACGCGGACCCGAGGGAGACCATGCGCTCCGTCCGGTCCGTTTCTTCGTTTTTCGGTTGCGGCTTGAACTTCCCACCGCCGCGCTTGGAGAAATCACCGTCGCCACCGGCGCCGCGGCGGGTACTGAAGTTCCCGTAGCTCTCCTGGTACCGCTTTCTTCCGCCGCCGCCGCCGCTTGAGTTATTGTCCCTGCCCCTGCCCCTGCCTCCGCCTCGGCCGCCTCTGCCTCTGCCGCCCCGGCCGCCGTCGTCCTCCCAATCACCACCTCTTCCGCCTCTTCCACCGCCGCCTCTTCCTCCGCCGCCGCCGGCCCGGCGCCCGCCGCCGCCGTTGCCGCCGTCGTCTTCGTAATCAAAAACAGTGGCGCCGCCCGTCCCGACGTGCAGCTCAAGCGCTCTCTCGTTCGCGTCTAACAACACCGCGCACTTCTCCGCGAATTGCATGGCGAGCGATTGTAGCCTTGTCGGCTCCACGTGCGCCATCACCACGCTTTGGGTGGGCTCGTCGCACATACCGCGCAACTCCTCGTCGATGATCATGCGGCTTACAAGCCCGTACGCCGCTTTCAGCTCTAAATCAAACATGCTCCCAATTACCTCCAGGGAAACGCTGTTGTACTGCGCCGCGAACTGGAACAGGTAGGTCCGCGTGGCTTCTTCTTTTAGTCGTTGCGTCACCGCGGCGAGCACGGTGTTTTTTTCGTCGGAAGTTCCGGGTAACAAATCCCACGGCTCCAACCCCAGGATGAACGCCTTCGCCTGCCGCCACTCGCCGTTCAGCATGCACCTGCTCGCCGCCATCACGTGATCGCGCACGTTTTCGGGAGGGCCGTTGAAGGTTTGTCTTTCGTAGTTATCCACCAACCGGGCGAAAGGTTTGTTGCTTGACCGCGCTCTTCGCATGCTGTTGGCCATGTAAGGCACTTCAGACAACATGCTGCACGTCAAATGCACGCTTTCCAGCAAATCAAGGTTGATGTGCATGTGGAACGGCATCTGCCGCCGGCGCTCCAGCTTTTCTTGTTCAATGGAGCGCTCGTGGAACCGGCTTTGCGTCACGCCTTGCGCCAGCAGTTCCCGCACCCGGCCGCCCAGGTAAAGCTCGCCCAAGCACGCCTGCGCCTCTACGAACATGCCGTGCCGAAACGCGGCTAAACCGAGCTGCGCCATGGCTCTGTTGAACAGAATCTGGGTGCTAATGTCCATCTGCGAGATGTTCTCCTGCAGCCGGGACATGAGCATCAGGTCGCGGCCGTGCCGAAAGTCGCCTCTTAAACCGTCGTTGAAGATCTCGCAAAGCATCGCACGCGCTTTCTGCCGGCCCTCGCCTTCGCGGTAAATCAACAAGGAGAGCTTTTTCAAGGTCGCGGGCAAGCTCGCGGCCGGGAACTTCTGCCCAGTCGGGTACGGAATCTCACTCGCTTCCTTCGCCTCCGCTTCGTCCGCGTCTTCGTCGTCCAAATACTCGTCCCCTTCCTCCTCAAGGGTCTTTTGGCGTTCCAGCTCGAGCCGCTTGGTTTCCGCCGCCGCCGCCGCCGCCGCCGCGGCGTCCTTCGCCAGCTTAGCCGCGGTGACGTCCGCGTCTTCCAGTTTCTGCACCGCGAATTTTCGCAGCGCTTCGTACACGGGCTCGGGCTTGTAGTAAAGGTGCTCCAACAAACGCAACGCCAGTTTCGAGGTGACCGCCTTTTCGTCTAGTTTTTCGTAGTACGTCACCATCTCGCTCGCCAAAACGATGAAAAGCGACTCGTCCTGCATGCGGTACACGTACTCCTTGGTGTGCGGATCAATGCTTTGCATGGATTTGAAGTACTCGTCGTCAAGCCTCTCCGTGAACGCGCACAAGCTTCCCCACAGCTGCACGGGCGCGCCGCCCACGATCTCATCCGGTGACGGTTTCTGGTCCGGTTCGCTGTGCTCCACCAGCGTGATTTGGGGGTTGGCTTTTAAAAGCGAATCGATCCGCAACAGGTTGTTGACGCACTTTTTCCAAATGGGAATGGGCATGTGCGTTGACATGGAGCCTGAGATGTCGAACTGCGCGGAAATCAGCATCACCAGCACCTCAACCTCTTGCGCCGCGCACTTCGCGACGGTGGCGATGTACGCGAGCTGCTCGACGTTTTCGTGCCGATCCGTTCCCTTCTTCCCTCGGCTCGCGATGAGCCAACCCAGTTTCTTCTCCACCATCTCATAAGTCACCTTGTCTTTCGGGCACTTCATCACATCAAGCTCTTTCTTCTCCAGCACGGAGCTGGTCTGGCCTTTCTTGCCCACCACCGCGAAGCCGTCGTCGGCGTCACCGCCCTGTTCCGCCGCCTTCGCCGCGGCCTTCGCCGCTTTCTTCTCCGCCTTAGCCGCCTTCTCCTGCTCGTCATCCGAGCTGTCCGAATCCGAAGCCGCGTCGCTCGCTTCATCCTCCGTGGAGTCGGGGTTCTCCCTGGCCCGCGCCATGCCAGTCGCCATCACCGGGTCGTCCCGGGCGTGTTTCTTCAGGCGTTGCCGGATTGCGTTGAACGCCTTGGAGTTCGTGGATGACATCTTTTTAATGGCGGGTTTGTTCGCGAACATGGTTTCGATGGCGTGGGCCAGCAGCGCGAGGGCGCGGAAGTAAAACCCAGGAATGGAGGTACCGCCGCCTTGGACTTGCATGACTTTTTCCAAGCGCTTGTTAAGCACGTCGAAAAGCGACTGCAGCGCCATGAAGTCGTTGATTTTGATCTTGTTCCGCATCTCGTCGATCGTCGCCCTGACTTCGATGAACCTCTTTTCCTTTGCGGAACGAATAACGCGGACGCCGTCATCGGACGAGGAGTCGCTGGAACCAGGCCTCAGGTACTTGGAAGGGCCCGCATCGGAATCAGAGGATGAAGACGAGGACGAAGAAGACGACGACCCGGAGCCGCTCTTTTTGGACCCCTTTTTCTGCGAACCGGACGCGGAACTGCTGCTGCTCGAATCCGAATCGCTCCCGCTCGAATCGTCGCCGCCCCAGAACTTGGAAGCCTATATGGGTTGTGGTGAGTTTGAGTATGGTGGGTGTGGTCAGTGGTATTTCGACTCGGCTTGGGCTTGGACTGAGGCTTGGGTTGCGCGCGCTGCTTCAGGCGAATCCTGTCAAAAAAATAACTCTCGAAAAGCATCGCGCGAACGTCGCCGATCGCGCGACGCTGCGTCCCGGTGACAACGCGTTACTCGACCGCGACGACACACACTGGTTGTTTCTTTACGTCTCGTTGCGGCCTCCACGCACGTGCCCTCCCTGCTGCGCGTCGCGATCGCGGGTCGTTCGTGCGATAGGAACACGGCGCTAACTGGACTCCGGCAAAGTCGGAAGGCGCCACCGACGCGCGGGTTTGCGAACGCGAAAGCCGGTCCGAAAGATTGCGCGCGCGCCGGCGTTCCGCGGTGGCGCAAAGACGCGGCCCCCCCAAAGCGGTGTGTGTCACTCCGGAATCAATCGTTGACGTGTACGCACCATGGTGACTCCTTTCCGGGTGGAAACTGGCGCGTGGTGCGTGCCCTGCGCGGCGCTTGAAAGGGACGATCGCACTGCCGATTCAGAAGAAACAGAGCCGCCAGTGATGAACCTCCGCCGCGCCGAGCGCCGGGGCAGGTAATTTTGCCAACAGTGTAAAAAGCGGCTCAAATGCATGGAAAGTCTTGGCGGCGGCGGCGGTGCACTCAAGCGTCATACATACGGACGCGCTTGCCGCGACCGGCGTCCGGCGACGCGACCGCCAAGAGTTGCGTGCTTTGGAGCGGACACGGAGGTTTTTTGTGACGGCACGCGCGAGCGGGTGACTTGCACACGGACCACCGCGTGACCCCACCCTCCGGGACGCCGCGATGCCTCCGAAAGCGTCGGGCGGTGGCAAGAAAACAAAAGCAGCGAAGAGCGTGACGAACAAGCGCCGGCGCGGTTTCGTTGACGTCGACTTGCGCGTAAGCAAGAAACAGGAAAGGAAAGATGACGAGAAGTTCGTGAAGGCCAAGTTCGGGAACTTCGAACCTGCGAAGCGGGGGGGGGGGAGGAACAAGGATGGCGGCGACTCCGATGATTCCGAAAATTCAGACTCGGACTCGGACGCGGAGAAAGCGATGGGCGCAAAGCCGCCTCGCGCGCGGACGCACGTGTTCAAGAACTTCGCCACCCGGGTAGGCGAGGTGGACCTCGACGTGCACCGCACCGCCGGGGCGCTTCGCACGGACCCCCTGGAAGGGTCGAGCTCTTTTTTTCACGAAACCTTGCTCAAGTGCGCCGAGCTTAACTGCGGCGCGCACTTCAGCGAGATGAAACGCGAAACCGAACCGCTTTGCCAAAGGTACGTTATTGGGCCTTTCCCAAATCCCTCCGACTGTTTGCCCATACAAGACTGACCCTTTCTTTTATTCATCGCAGTTTGCCCATGCTGGTGCTGCACCAGGACAAAGTGTTGGGCTGCATATTGTCAAAACTAATCCCGGAAGCGAAACACTCGCTGGAAGCGGTTCTGCGGTGCCTTCAGGCGCTTGCCAGGGATTTAAGAAGCGACTTCGTGACGAGGAGCTTCGGGTCGAGCGTGGACGGCATCGCGCAATTGTTGAAAACGGACGTCGCGCGAGAACCCGAATTGTTGGAATTCACGTTCCAAGCCCTGGCGTTCATGTGCAAGTGGTGTCAAAGGCAACTAGTGCTTGATTTACCAGGCGCGCTGCAAATGACAAAGCCGTTACGGGAACACCCGCAGGTGCGTACGGCGCGTTTCCCAAATCCAGGCACACTGTTTTATCTCTCAGCTGGTGACTGTTTGTCCATACATCGTCCAATACACGCCCAACACGAGACTGACACTTTGTTTTACCTATCTCAGGCGCACGTCCGCGTGTTTGCCGCGCACGCGGTGGCGTTTCTGTTGCGCGCCGCACCCGACGCGAGCGTCGGGGACGGCATAAACGCTTTGTTCGTAGAGGCGACGCGAGATTGCGGTGACGGTGACAAAAAGCAAAAAGAACAGGAGGCGAACCTTCACGGCGCTGGCGTTTTGCTCGCAGAAGCGGTGAAAGGCGCGGGGAAAGGACTGCACTCGCGGGCGGAGCGCGTGCTGAAGGCTGCGTTTCGGCCGAGACGGTTGTTTTTACGCGACGCTGAGGAAAAAAAAAAAAACCACGACGTGTATCCGAGCAACCGCGAAGCATCCACCTCGTACTTGGCCGACTCGTGGGATGCGCGCTCGGCGCGAGCGTCCAAAATAGCAGAGCACGCGGTCGCGGCGCTGTGCAAGCACACGCGGCGGGGGAAGTGCGCCGAGATGTGGCGGCTAGTTTTGGGCGCGGCGAGGAAAGCGGCGAAGGAGACGCGCGCTTTGGATTCGCGAACGTCACGGGAGGACGTTCACTGGGAATCCTCGGACTCGGAGTCGGATGCCGACGAAACAGCCACCACGAAACACGCGGTGCGATCGGGCGGGTTTCGTGTTCGAAGCGTCGCGCGCGCGTGCGACGTCGCGGCGGTTGCGGTGGAAACATACAAGGGCGCTCGGGTTGAGAATTATGGGTTGCTTTTCGACGCGGCTAAAAACGACATCTTGCCCGCGCTCGCCCGGGCCAGTGCTGAGTCGTCGAATCAAAACAGCGTCGTCGGTGTCACCACCAGTGACGTCTCCCTTCTCGCCTCCGCGACGCACCGTTTGCTTTTGTCGTTGGTGGATGCGCACAACATCGTGGCTGGCGCTAGCGTCGGTCCAGCCGGGGTTGGCGCGGCGGCGAAGGATTGGTCCATCGCTGTCACCGCGTCGCCCCCCGACGTATCGTTTGCGTTTCTGCAACACCTCCGGAACCGCGCGATAACCGGGAACTCGGAAGCCGCGCTACACGTGTTGCGCGCGCTGTTGCCGCAGGCGAGCGCGACTTTGGTGGGGTTGATTGACGAAGGGTGGGACATCAGCGGGGACGAGAAAGTGAACGGCGAAAACTGGAGTTCGGTAACCGCGGACGCCGCGGCGGCGCTTCTCGGGGATACGTGCGACGCGTTGCTAGGGCGGAACGGGGGGGTTGACAACGACGGCATGCCGATTGATACCCTGCTATGCGCCGCGTCGAGGGAAACCGCCGACGCGATTGTGAATCGGTGCCGACACGAAACGGCGGCTCCGAAATCAAAAACGAAAAAAGCAAGCGCAAAGAAGAACGGCCAAACCCCAAAGCCGCCCCCCGCATCGCGAAGGTGGGCGTTGCTTCGCTTGGTGCCGCACTGCGATTTCGGCTGCAATGCTTGGCACGCGACACGTGATGCGGCGGTGTGGGGTTTGAACGTTTTGGAGTCCGAGACGAACGACGGGTACGCTATGAGCGACGATTCGAAAACCACAAAGGCAGTTTTGGCGGCGGCGCTGGCGTCGAGGGCGGTACTTCACGAAAAATCAAAAATGCACATTGGTCCTAAAGGAACCGAAACAACGCACGGTACTACAGAAACCGAAACAACGCACACACGCACGAAAAGCTCGGTACAGTTCGCGTTACGCGGGGTACACGTCGCTTTCGACTGCCCAGGAATCGTTTTGGCGTCGGCGGACGTTTTGAAAGCCTGTTTCGCGGACGACCCGGAAGGTACTCGACACGCGACGGGGGATTTTTTCTCCAAAAAAAATGGGACGATGGCTTTGGATTTGAGCACCGAAACAGACCGCACACCTTTGTTCGTCGTGGCAAACATGGTCGCAAAGAACCTTGAGCACCCTTCCCGGCACCTGAGGCACGCCACGTTGTTGTTCCTGTGCGAGTTATCAAGAACCGTTGGCGAGAGCGAGTTCGTGTGTGTCGACACCGTGTCGCCCGGCGCGACGCCATCGTCTTTAGGCGAACTCTTTGCGCTTTTCGCGAACATCAACGCGCGGGACGCTTCGGACGTGACGAAGACGGGGGTGATGGAGTACGCCAAGAGTTGTCAGGTATCCATAGCAAGCGCCGCGCGGTGCGTCGCTTCCGGGGACAAGGAATTCAACCCCGAATGGGCCGCGCCCCTGGAGCTCTGCGCGCTCGGTGCCACGAGGTTGCGGCTAAGCACGCTTTGGCCTCCGTTGATCACGCTGTTAGCCGCGCTTGCGTCCAAGAGCGGTTTGGACGACGCCCGCGTTGTGCTTCACGAAGGACTCGCGGAAGCGCAAAACGAGTGCTTGCGCACGCACGACGGCGCGACGAACGCGGCGAAGACCACGACGGCGGCGCTGAAAACGCACGGCCGGCGGCGCGGGTGGATCGAAGTCGCGGAAGTCGCGGGGAAGGAGGATGATGCGGACGAGGACGGCGAGGACGACGACGGCGACGTTGATGACGACGACGAGAACAAGCCCGTTGATGACGACGCTTCCCCGAAACCCCGAAACCCCGAAACCGAACCCCAAAGGAACGTGTTGCGCGCCAAAGCCGTCGCCGAGAACTTCCCTGACGAACAAGGCGTGGAGCGGTGGACGCGGTTTTGTACGCTGCTCAAGTGCGTCGCTTTGGCCCCGGCGTTCGCGGCCCGGAACCCGAAACAAATCGCCGAGTTGTTTCTTTTGTACGACGCCCCGCGTGAAGACGGCACCTTACGCGCCGGCAAAGCCTTCAGAAACGGATTGCGGGAGTGGCTGAGGCTGTTCAAGGACGCGCTTGGCGGCGGGCGGGCGGTGCGAGCGCTGGAGGGGGGCGTGGGCGACGCGGTACGCCGTTCGCTGGAGAAACACGTAAGCGCGGACGAAAGCGACGTGGCGCAGCTTTCCATTACGTGCCTTGGAATGTGGCGGCTGCCGCACTTGAGTGTTGAAAATGCGGCAAGGCTGTGCCGAGTGGCGGATGAAAAAACAATGAAGCACGAGCTCATCAACCTACACCTCGGGAGGGAAGATGCGGGAGGACACAACGGGGAAACCGAAACCCGAGACGCACTCGGCGGCGCGCCGCCCGCGGTGACAAAGGAACACCGCCCCGCCTTCGCGTCGCTCGTGGTCAAGGCGTTGCTTCCGCGGTTGAAAAAACGAAGCGGACGACACGCGCCGTTGCGCGCCGCGGCGCTGGCGTGGATCGGTAACTTGGAACCCCACGAAATCGCCCCCCTGGTGCACGCCGTGATCGCGCCCCTAGAGGGATCGGAGCGCGCGAAACTTTCCGTCGGCGAGGTAAGGGCCTTTCCCATTTCCCACATTTCGCCTCCCTGATTGCCCATACTCGTACCAGAAGGGACGTCTTACCTCTTCTGACTGTTTACTCATACACATTACGAGAGATTGACACTTTCTTTTTTATCGGGTCAGGATTCGTGGGAAGTTTTGGTTGCGAAAACGGGCGCCGGCAATAACTCGGTTAAATTTGGTTGGCAAAAAGCCGCCCGAGACGCGAACGTGGGACACTTGGTAAGCACCGGAAGCAAAAGCCCGGAAGGGTTTCTTCGCGCGGCGCACGACCTGTTGAAAGCCGCGGGGACGCACGTCGGGTTTTACCTGGACGCGCTGCTTTCACTAACCACGGAGCTGTTAACCGCCGCGTCCGCGATTTGCGAAGCCGCGGCGGACGCGAGGTCTGCGGAGGACTCAGGAGTAACTCAAGAGAAACACGACGGAACCGATTGCAACATCGCGCCCCGAGGCGTTTCCCCGCGCGCGTCCAAGGAAGCCAAGGACGTACGGTAAGTATTTCCCATTTACCACGTTTCGCCGACTGATTGCCCATACGAGACTGACATTTCTTTTTTTACAATCAGGGCCGCCGCCACCCGGTTCCTCGCCTCGGTGTTCACCAGGCACCCCGGCTTCGACTACGCCAGGTACTGGCCCGCGATTGCAAACGCCTTGGCGCCCATGGCGAAACGCGCCGCCGCCGAGAGCAGTAGCGCGAACGCGGCGCCGCCCGCGGTGGCGCTCATCGCCGCGATCGCGGGGGACGACCGGTGCGCTCGGTTTTTGATGGGTGGGTTTGACACCGGCGGTACGGCGGCGGTTGATACGGTTGATCCTGGCGGGACTACCGTCGATACCACCGGGACGTTGATCGTCGATTTTTCGTCGGTAAACGTCACCAACTCGGCTGGTTCGTTCCTATCGGACGTGTGGGACGCGTTGGGAACGCCGCGGGCGTCTGGCCAAGCGCGAGCCGCTGCGTTGGCGGTCGCCGAGTCCTTAGTGGAACGCGCGGAGATTTGGAGGTTGGAGCACAGTGATGATCAACTGGAACGCATGGGAGACGGCGTCGCCGCGGAGTTGCTGCGAGCGCACGCGCCCGCGCTGCTGGACGCCCTAAGAGGCGCGCTCGCCGCGCGCGCGTCCAAGGGGGGACCACCGCTGACGATGGCGAAGAAGGAACCGGTTGCTTGTGACGAACAAACAGCTCAAGACGCGGAAACACCGAAAGAACACGAAACCGGTTCTGGTGAAAAGAAAGAAGACGACTCCACACCAAAAGACGAATCCACCGACAAACCCGGAAACACCAAACCCGGGAAGAAAAAACTCGCCAAGGTTGACAAGAAGCGCGGCGCCGCCGTGCTCGCGGCGGGCGCGGCGGGACGGGAGCTGGAGATTTTGAAACGCTTAGGGCCTTTATTAGGCCGCGCCGCCGCGTCCGCCGCGGTCGCGGATGTCTTGGTGCCTGTTTTAGGCGTGAAGCGCCTTGACGAGCAGGCCGCCACGGAGGTGCTCCACGCCTTCGCCGCGGTCGCGCCGAGGCCCGATTTGGGGAAAGACGACCAGGAGACGGTACGGCCTTGGTCCTTTCCCAAATCCAGGCACACTGTTTGCCCATACGAGACTGACACTTTTCGGTTTTCCAATCAGATTGCCTCGATGAAACAATCGGCGGCGAAACACGCAGTCGCGCTGGCGCCACTGTTTGGACGGCTGCGGACCCGAGGCGCGCGAAGGGCGCTTTGTAACGCATTCGGTGCGATCGGGGCTTGGGACCACGGTGCGTGCCAAGCGTCACTGGTGCTGTCCCGACTTCACAGCGAATCCAAAGAATCAATCGACGGGATCGATTACGAAAAACGGCTGGACGCGTACGATTCTTTGAACCTTACCTGGTTCGCGAAAACGCCGCCGCAATCAAGCACGCCGATCGCGCACCACCTGCTCCACGAACTTCGGGGGAAGGACATGGCCCTGAGGCACGCCGCGGCGGCGGCGCTGGGAAGGATGCTGGACGCGGCGGTTGCGGCGAAGGAGGTTTCGTTTGGCGCGAAGGGTGGTGCTGATGACGGCGGCACTGGGAATGACAAGGTTAGCCCTGGGAATGGCGCCGTCGCCGGAACTGTTACGTCTAACCGTACCGACGGTACCGGGGCCAGCGTCGACGGTGTTTATAAATCTAACGGTACCGACGACGACCACCTCTTGAAACACACCCACGGCGACGTGGTGATGCGCGTCATCGCGCCTGGCATTCGGGGTTTGCTAAGAGCGCCCGACATGACCACGCGCGCGGAGGCGATCGCGGCGTTTCGGAAACTCGCGAAAACCTGGCCCGAAGCCGCGCCCGGCGCGTACGCGCTTCTGGCGGACGACTCCGATCCGGAAAAAGATTTCTTTTTCAACGCCGCTCACCTGCAGGCGCACCGGCGCGCGCGGGCGCTGCGGCGCCTGAGCAGCGCCGCGGTAAAAACCAAGGAGACGAACGAGTTGCTTGTTGAAAACGCAGGTGACGGTGTTGGTCTTGATGATCAGGAAATGCCTGCGCAAAACGATTTGTACGACGACCGGGCGGGCGGCGTGGCGAACCTTTTGCCTGCCGAAACCATCGTCGGTTATTTGGCGCCGCTCGCCACGGCGGCGCTGGGGGACCCGGGCGCTGACGTCGCGTCCACGGCGGCGGCGGCGGTGGGCGCGCTGGCGGGCGCCCTTCCATGGGGCCCGTACAGGGACCTGCTACACGCCACCTTGCGCAAAGCTACCGCGGGTAGAGGCGGCTTGGGCGGCCGCGGGTACGACGTGGAGGGAAGCAAAGCGCTGCACATCCGAGCCGCGGCGACGATTCTGGAACAGTTCCACGAGTTTGACGTATTCGGCGAGGACGCTGTGGAAATTGAAACCGGCCACCCCGCGGTCGCGACGAACGTCGTGGGACGGCTACTGCACCCTGACGTCGTGGCGAGCCTCCGTCTTGACGTGTTGCCCAAACTAGAACAGCTCGCCGTGGTGGAGGACAACGAAGGTACGGCCTTGGGCGTTTCCCAAATCCAGGCTCTCCGTTTTATCTCTCAGCTGGTGACTGTTTGCCCATACATTGCGATACACGCGGCTGACACTTTCTTTTACCTATCGTAAGGGAAAGGAGGTACCGTTCGCCCGGCCGCCGCAGCCGCGATGGTCGCGGTGCTTCGGCTTTTACCCGCGCGCGACCTTGACGCGGATATCTCTCGCGTTTTGGGAAAGATGGCCAACTGTTTGCGGAGCCGAGCGCAGGGGGTGCGGGACAGCGCAAGGGCGGCGTTGGCTTCTGCAAGCGCTGGGCTGGGCGCCGCGCACCTGCCGAGCATAGTGTCACTGCTCACCACAAGGCTCGACCGAGGATTCATGATTCACGTGTTGGGCGCTACTTTGTTCACCATTTTAGCCGCCACCGTGACACCCGACTCCGACCCGGAGGACGTGGAGGACGCGTTACGCGAAATCATCCCCGTGCTAGACGCGGACGTGTTCGGCCGCGCCGCGCAGGAAAGGGAAGAGGTGGCCGCCATACGAGGCGCGTACACCGAGGCGAAACGAAGCCGCGCGTTTGAGTGCTTAACGCTGCTCGCGGAGCACGGCGCGATGCCCGACTGTTTGCCCGCGTTGTTAGCACCGGTCACGAAGCGGTTAGCCTTCGCCGCGAACCAGGGCTTGCGAACGAAACTCGAGCTCTACCTACAAGCCGTGATGCGGGGGGTGCTCAAGAACAAGCACGCCTCCACGGAACAAACCTTGGTGCTTTGTTACAGCGTGATCAACGACGGCGTGACGCGGGACGAAGCGGTGAAACAACAAGAAGCGTCCCAAACCCTGGAGGAAAACACGTTGGGGGAACAGAAAAGAGGGGTCAAGGAATTCGGAAACCGGGTGTGGGAAAACGGGTGGTGCGTGTTTTTTGGTTTTTTCTTTTCGTTTTGATTTGTCAGCAGCACATTTGGTTTAGGGTTTAGGGTTTCTGTTACAGCTGGTGTCCATAGAGTGTCTGTGACCAATCGGATTGCGATCACTCTTGACTAGGTTGAGAGAGACGTCTAGACGTTGGGTTTTTTGGTTTTTCTTTTTTTCGTCGATTGATTCAAATTCAATTTCAACCCGACCCGACCCGGAACCCGGGCTCAGTTAATTCTCCGTACGGATCTTACCGCTAATGTTTGATTGACGTCCCTTCACACTGAGTAGATGTTACCCGCCGCCCACGGGGTTCCCGCGCGCTTCGTTTTGGCCTTTGGAGGTCGTTATGAGCGCGGTGAGCCGTCCGACGGGCGGCACATTTGGTTCGCGCCGAAACTAGTTTTGGCCGCCCTTTTCACGGACAAAAAAGAAGAAGCAGCTCTGACCCTCTTTTTCTTTTTTTAAACCCAACAGGTACCTCATCAAGCTCCCCGCCCCCGGCTCGGACAAGTTTGTGGTGGAGGAGACTGGTTTGAAAGCGGGTGACCGGTACAAAAAGGCAAAGTACGGTGAGGCGGGGGATGAGGGCGGTACGGGCAAACAGTCGGAAGGGAATAAAGCCCCCAACGGCATCGCCGCGCTCGCCGGCGCGACAAACGACGTCCCGCCCAACTTTGAAATCCTGGTCGTGTTCGCGCTTTCGCTTTTGCGCTCTTTGTTGCGTAAGATGTCGGGCGAAAAGGGAGTGGGGGGTAAGGCGAGAGGCGAAGAGGCGGAAGTAGGTGTTGAAGGTGGTGAAGAAGGCGCTGAGGCCTATGAAGACGATGCCGTGGCGGAAGGCGACGACGATTCAAAAAAATCCAAAAAAATCATCGCCGGCCTCTCAAAGCGCCGCGTGCAGATCCTGGAAGGCGTGGTACCGCTCATGGCCAGGGCGCTGAGTAGTCCACACGGCCCAGTGATTCCTCTTGCGACGAGGTGCTTAGCGCATCTCAGCACCATGAAGCTTAGTGCGTTTGATAACGCAACAGGCGCGTTGGCGCGAAGAGTCATGGCGCTTCTTCGCGAGTGTCCGAGGGCCTCCGACCCCCTGGCGCAGGATTGCGCTAAGCTCCTGAACAACCTGTTGAAGCGCCACGCCAGGTTCACCCCGACCGAGGCGCAGTTTCGGTTTCTGGTGACGTTTTGTTTCGGTGACTTAGAGGCGGACCAGCGGGAAGGACACCGGAGCACGACGTTCGCGTTACTACGCGCGATTCTCGCGAGGAGGCCGTTGCTCCCGGAGGTGTACGACGTGATGAAAACCGTGTCCAGCCTGATCGTCCGCGCGGGCGCCACTGAAACGCGCGGGCTGTGTTCGCAAGCGTTGGTGCAGTTCCTGTTGGACTACCCCCTTGGCGAACGACGCTTACGGCAGCACATCGACGCGCTGTGCGCTAACCTGGAGTACCAATACGCCTCCGGCCGGCTAAGCGCGCTGCGGACGATTAAAGATATCGTCAACAAGTTCCCAACGGAAGTCGTCGTGCAACACGCGCCGTTTCTGTTCGTGCCTTTGGTAGCGCGTCTCGGCGCGGATGAGGACGGGCCGTGTCGCGCCGGCGCCGGTGACGCGTTGCGGGCGTTGCTTTTACGAGTCGCGAACGACCCGGGGGGGACGATCACCAAACTGCTTTCGCTTTGCGTAGGGTGGCTCGCCGCCGGGTCGGGGGACACACACTCGCCAACAAACGACCCACGGTTACGCGTCGCCGCGATGCAGACGCTCGGCCTGGCGTGCGTCTCGGCGCCCGGCCCGGCGGCGGTCGCGACGCGAGCGGCGAGGCGACGCATCGTCGAGTCGCTGACTCAGCACGACCCGCAAATCGGAACCTCCACAAACGCCCCCCCCGGCGACGACGACGACACCGTGTGCGGCTGGCAAACCGTGTACCACGCGTTGCTGTTGGTGGAGAAGATGGCGAGTTCGTGTCCGGGCTCGCTGACGGCTGTTACCAAAATTGACAACGCGTACGTCGCGCTACTTCGCGGCGAGAGTTCGAGTCGCTCCGCCTTGGATCGGGACGACGACGATGCTTTGGACGGCGACCCTTTGGACCACCCGGACGCGCCCTGGCGCGCGGCCCAGCAGCTTCTGACGCACAGACACCAGTGGGTGCAGCTCGCGGCGGCGCGGGTGGTGGGGCGGTACCTCGCGGAAAATGGGGGAGCTTTGGCGGCGGAAACAATCGCACGCGACGAGGATGCGATTAACCGCCGGCCGATCCAGGTCGACACCGTCGCGCGCGGTTGCGTCGCGGTGCTTGAACAGAGCACCGGGCAATTCGCCGTGGAGCTGGTTGAGGGGTTAGTCACGCAAACCGTGAAGAACCTGACCTTCGTCACCGTGGTTTTGATGAAAGCCGCGCCGAGTGACCACGGCTCTTTGGTTGCGCTGCGGCGGGAAAACGAATCCAATCGAGGCCGTGAAGCTCGTGAGGCGGAGGATGCAGACGACGACGACGAGCGCGACGAAAAAGGGGACGCTTCTACCAAAACGCACGACGACGTCAACAAACCGTTCAAGGAAAAGACCCTGCGACCGCCCGTGCCCTGGTTGTTCCGCAGGCTGAGCAAGGTCGGCGCCGGCGGGTGCGGGTCCGCGCGCGGCGGCGTTCTGAAGTGGACCTCTTTGTTGGCGCGGAGTTTGGGCGAAACCGGGTTCACACGAAACCCGTCCGTAGCGCCCGCGCTGGTGTTACCAAACGCGTTGTGCGCGGACGAAAACGTAAGCGGCATCGGCGATGACATAAGAGAGCTAGCTGCCGAAGCTTTAGAGGTTCTTCGAGCCACCATGCCTGGTGACTTGTTCTCCCGAGCCGCGAGCGAAACGCGGGTACGGATCAACCAGCGACGGGACGAGCGGCGGAAACGCAAAGCCCTCGAGGCGGTTACCGATCCGCAACGCGCGGCGCGGATGAAAACCTCGAAAAACGAAAAACGCTCTTTGGCGCGGAAACGCAAGATTCAAGAGTTTCGCAGCGGCAAGGGAAGCGGCGGGTCCACCAAGAAAAGAGCGCGGGAGGTGTGATGATGGCGGATATGACGAGTCGGAATAGACTGAATAGTCACGCGACGGATATGCAGAGTCGGAGTATACCGAAATTGTCATATTGTCATCATATTAACAGCCAGAGAAGCGTGAAGATGACGGATATAACGAGTTAGAGAGTTAGAGTAGACTGAATGGTCATACCTGGTGTAGTAATCAGAGTAAAATCAGAGTAATTACACTTGTAAACCGACGGCGCGATTTCCCGGAGCGGCGCGCTTCCCGCAAGCGCTGCGCACTTTTCTTTTTGTATATTTTCGTTCGTGTAATTTTCAGTCCCGCGTCAGCGCGCGGAGCGTCGCGTTTGTTCCCAGGGCGAAGAAAGGTCCCACAATGATACCTATATTTGTACTGACGTGAGCTTACCAGTCACCTATACACATACCGTGTTCTTCCCTCGCGCGTTGCCTTGACCTAGACCAGCGCCTGTCAGAAAAACTTAATCGGACTTCTTGGTGGTTTTGTTGATCAGGGATTTGTGGATGTGCGGAATCACGCCTCCGCCCGCGATGGTGGCTTTGATCAGGGTATCCAGCTCCTCGTCGCCGCGGATGGCGAGCTGCAGGTGGCGGGGGGTGATGCGCTTGACCTGTTTTGGGGAGGGGGAAAGAGGTCAGAAGCTGATGCTTGAATGCCTCCAGAGCCGAACCTGAATGCCTTGTGTAACTGCCATCCTTCCTGAGAAAAAGAAACGTTCCAAGCAAGTCTTTCTCTTTTTCGATTCAAACCGCGTCTGTCGAGTGTCTTTGCCGAGTTCCCGAACGGAAACGTGGACAGGTGGTCGGCAAACGCGCGGCTCGGGGCGTCGCGATCGTCGTGGCGTCGTTTCGTACCTTGAGATCCTTGGACGCGTTACCGGCGAGCTCGAGAACCTCGGCGGTGAGGTATTCTGAGAGGTTGGTGTTGGGGGGTGGGGTGGGTCAGAGGCAGGATTAATCGAACAATCTTTTAGTCGTTGCTTCTTCGCGACGAATCGTCGCGGGTAGATTTCGCTCGCCGGGAAGAGGAAGAAGGCGAAGTGGAAATCGGACGTACCGAGAATCGCGGCGCTGTACACCGCGGCGGTGGCACCGACGCGGCCTCCGGAGGC
>Ga0114995_10001211_pt1 | contig 18234 bp, 13 predicted proteins | sample ArcticOcean_MG_C_11_FD_87038 | JGI IMG/M metagenome (GOLD analysis project Ga0114995, IMG submission 87038) | Marine microbial communities from western Arctic Ocean - ArcticOcean_MG_CB2_154 | ecosystem: Environmental > Aquatic > Marine > Oceanic | place: Arctic Ocean: Canada Basin | collected... | reverse complement strand
TGCCTCCGATGTGGTCTGGATGAATGTGCGTGTTTACCGCAAAGCTGATGGGTAAATCGGTTAGCTCAGCGACTTCTGCGACGAGCGCCTCAACATTGCGCTCGTAATGCGAGTCGATTAATAGCACTGCCTCGTCGCCAAAAAAAACACCTACATTGCCGTTGGTGTCAGCGGGTTCAAGCATCGCTATCGATTGAGTAACCCTGTGGCTCGTGAACGCAGGCTTCCCCGCATCTTGAGCGACGAGCGCTGTAGACGCCAAACTCAATAGCAGAGCGAACGCCGTCATGGCGTTAGTGTAGACACCACGCTGAGCGCGCTGCATATTCTGATTCAAGTCCATCATATCTAATTTTCCTTGTCCGTTAACGAGGCTCTTTTGGGGCTTAACCGAGATGGGCGAGTACCACGCGCGCTCCAGAATAGTCAAAAGTAATCCGTCTCATACTTCTTTTCCTTGTCGATTAGCCTCCCACGTTGACCAGCGACAGGTGGGATTCTGCAAAACGCTGGCACGGCAGAATGCACGTCACTCAGGGTAGGGGCATTTCGCTACTTTCGATATCTCTTGCGCGTTCAAAAGAAGCAACCGGTGTTACAGTTCGCACTTGCTCAAGCCAGAACACACCATCATAAGCATAGCTATTTCCACGAGTCCCAATAAAATCCATGTCACCGTCATTATCCAAATCGCGAGCAATGAATTTATCGAACATGCCACGTTTACGCCTAGAAATATCATGACGCATCCATTCAGTCTTGGCATCGCCTGGGTTCTCAAACCAGCCGATTCTTCCCAATGCACTACCTATGTCCATTGTAGAGTCATCTCCCATGCGATCTCCCCTGCTGTAACTGCCAGCAATCACGTCAGCGTCACCGTCACCGTCAATGTCAGCGAGCTCCATGCCAGTGACGCTGTCGGGCAGGAATGTACCTATTTGAAAACCGTTCCAGGCATCGCCGAGCGCCGCTGGCTGTTCAATCCACATCAAGCCCGGCGGTCTGCCTGCACCAATTATATCTAGACGACCGTCCCCCGAGAGATCGGCATACTCCAGATTGAAGCCCTGCATAATCCCGCCATTAATGCCTATGGCATGTTCAACAAATTCTAGCTCACCAGTATTTTCGAACCAGAGAATACGATTTTCTCCCCTGGCTCCCACCACGATATCCTGATCACCATCGCCATCAAGATCTACGGTTTCTGAATTCTGCGGAATACTATAGCGCCCAAGGATTTCTCTCTGCCAACTATCACCTTCCAGAGGGTCGCCGTGCAGAGTAAATAATTCAACCGGTGTTGAGCGAGCATAGTCAGCTGGGCTAGGACGCTGGGCGCCTTTGTTGGGCGCTATAATTTCAGGAATTCCATCACTATTAAAGTCGGCAGAAAAGACACGAATATAAGACCCGCGATTCAAACTCTGAGGAAGAATCAAACGTTCCCACGCTGAAGAGCGCACGTTAACGCCTGGGTTTTCTAGATATATCAGATGAGCAAGTTCTGCGGCGACAAAAATATCTAGATAACCGTCACGATTAATATCCACCAACACAGCGTCTTCAGGAGCACCTACTTCAGCTCCCTCGGCAAGAGTAATATTAATCCATTTTCCCGGGTCTCTCGTCCCAAACGCAATACGCACATGACCGGCAGCCGGGGGGTCGAACCCGTCGTCAAATGTCGCAGAATCATAGGTCGAATCAGATTCGTGAACAGAGACTATATCTTCGAAGCCATCGTTGTCGATATCACCAACTACCAGGCCATCACTGCCGCTGAATGGAATGCCAGACTCAATGGGGTCATCAATGAGATGTTCACGCCAACTTATATAACTGCCGTCAGCCGCTTGGGCGCGGGTCAATGCGTCTCCAACTGGATTCTGTGCATTGGTAACCGAAGCAATTCCTATCACTGCAAGAACAATAATTTTTCTTCTTATCATGTCTTCCTCTAATAGCTATGTCATGCTTAGTCACATTATTTGCAATTTATAAATTTACTACCTGTTCTTTGATGACTTTAAAACGTTGCAATTGGATTCAATGGTGATCCGGTACCACCATTGACGCGCAATGGTGCAGTAGTAAAAAGAAATTCAGCCCTCCCCTGACGCTGCGCCTCTTCGGATACCGCTTCTAAATCAAGATTGTCAAAAATAGGCATTCCCAAAGCCACCAGAACCAGTGCATGCACCGGCGAATCGTAACCTTCAACTAGCGAAGGCTTTACATCCAGCGCTGAATCGCTACCGATTAGTGCTACTTCCCTATCTTTAAACCATGATACCGAACTAGCATGTAATCCCGCCGAATCCGCGGCAAGATTCCAGGGACCTAGCGTAGCTCTTCTCATCCAGCGGCCGGTGCGAATCAACACGATGTCGCCAGATCCTATTTTAATATTATTTGCCACTTCCCATTCCTCAAGCCAGTCCGAAGTTATAGGAGTGCCATTTTCCAGCCAGTCCACACCGCGCAATCGCGGAAAATCCATGACGATGCCACGACCAAAAATACCTTCCTTAAATGCAGTAATCGCCAATTGACCACAGCCAGCTTCTGTTACTTCATCTTCTGAATAGCCGTTATACATAGTTCCGAATTGAAACCGATGGCATAGTGCGTCTAGGTGCGAATGCGCGTAGCCATGATAGGAAACCCCGATAAAGTCTCCGGACCAAGGGCCGGGGCTACTGCCGATCGACGTCATGCGATGATCATAGGGACTGAAATTATCTGCCGCCGGCTCATCTAACACCTCATGTGCCATAGAAACCGACGTACCCGTCTGAACGAGGCGCGCTGCCGACACCCTCGTTTCTGACGTGATGAAATTAACCGTACCTTTTTGATCATTCTCTCCCCAACGGCCCCAGTTGGAAAGCGATTCAAAAAGCGCGTCCGCTTCCTGTTCGGTCATCATCTGCGCACTAACTGGTGCGGTAAATAAAAAAGAAAACCAGAGAATCAGAGCTATTTTGTTTTTTTCCATACTGAAAATTTCCTAGGGCTGATAAAGCCATCTCCATCAAGTCACTTTATTCCACAGATTCAGTCGAGTAGAGGTAGCAAAATTTCTATCGGAACTCTATCATGTTACTCCTCTCTTCTTAATAAATAATTAGTGAATTATAGAAAACTTGAGCGGAATTTTATTCCCCAGCGTTCCTCTACTTTTATTAGAATATATAGAGATTCGAAGGTTACTATTTCCGATCCATCGTCGCGAAAACGACGAACGCGAGTAGCCACGTGAGCTTTCGTATCAGTAATGTTAATAATTTCCCGCTCTACCCATTCAGAATGATGCCAATCTGTATCACTCAAATTATCAAAAATTCTTATATGAGCAGTTACAACGTCCTCTCTTGTTGCCCAATTCGACATGCTTCCGCGAGCAAGACGAAAATGAGGAACATGGTAGGTCGCAGAATGTCCAACAGGATCACTCCCGCTGAAAGAAGACATGAAATCATCAAGTACGGATAAAACTTCCTGTTCATCATTATTACTCGTAGATTGCGCAAAGCTAATCAACGGCAGCATGATAAAAAGAGATAATAACGTGATAGATTGAAGAACCTTCATAATATTTCCTATTTTTCATTTTGATGTTGGGATCAATACCGAATTCATTAGAGCATCAGATAGTTTTTGGTAACTACAAATTCGTAAAGCCCTAGTTGGTTAGACCCTTCACTGGGCTAGGTTGATCTTTTTTTCTAGCAACCGCCCAGCCCTCACCCCTTTTAGGAGCATGACTCTGATTAAAGAGGATTTAGCAAATTCTAATAAGTCCATTTTAACGCCTAGTCGAAAGATTAATTGATTCCACCTCTGAAGATAGCGCCCGCGCGATTGTATCCCTCAGGCATTGGCAACACATTGTTAGTTTGCGCCCACAGCTCGTAGTCCGCCAGCATCTCTTCAAACAACTGGGGCAGTTCGGCTTTTAAATTGTTCACCTCACCTGGATCAACTTTAATATTATATAAATGCCACTCAGCCTCGTTCTGCTCGACCCGATTGATCACGATTTTATAATCGCCTTTAAATAGCGCACTACTTCCCCCTAACTCGTAGCCTATAGGTTCAGAGGGGGAATGGACCTGCTGCGTAGTTCCCACCAGATAACCAGAGAAATTCGCGCCGACTATGGGCTCAACTGAATCACCATTGAAGTTGCCTTCGTGATCATTGAGTCCAACCAAACTGAGAATAGTGGGCGCAATATCTGTCACAAAGGTGAACTCATCGGTTAATTCACCGTGCTGCGAAATGCCCGGTCCGGACATCACCAAGGGCACACGCAGCCCCCCTTCGTTGGTATGGAATTTGTAGTGGATCAACGGTGAATTAGAAATCGAGGCATTACCTATGCCCGGTGCTACCCATGATCCTTTTTCTCCCAGGGTTTCATACTCCGTGCTGTATCCCACACGCTCAAGCCATCTATTGAGCGGAGCATTCCCATTCAATCCATCCAGCCCCCCAGCTGCCGCGCCATTGTCTGAGGTGAAAATGAAAATCGTATTGTCATACTCATCGATACTTTCCAGATACGACATCAGGCGTCCAATGTGTGCGTCCATAGCATCCACCATGCCGGCATAGACTTCCATGCGACGAGCATCATAGCGCTTCTGTTCATCCGTGCTTTCGTTCCAGTCCGGAGTCCCCGGAGTTACTTTAACTTGAGAGTCAGCCGGTATTACGCCTTTGGCAATTGCGGCCTGCCGCCGCTTCTCGCGCATCACTGACCAGCCCTTATCATAGACACCGGCATATCTGTCCGAGTACTCTTTCGGTGCTTGCACCGGTGTATGAACGGCTTGAAACGGAATGTATGCAAAGAAAGGTTGGTCACTGCTCTCATTTGAATCGATGAATTCGATGGCCTTGTCGATGAAGTATTCCGATGAGTAGAAATCGTCAGGCAATGTATGTGGCGTTCCATCTGCATACCAGTTCGCCTGGTCATAGATTGGGAGGAAAATACGCTGCTCCCAGTTATCCGCGCCTGCGTCGGCCATGGCTATTGTGCGATCAAATCCGCGAGCAGAAGGTAATAGAGATGGCGTATGCCCCAAATGCCATTTACCAATCATATAGGTATGGTAGCCATCGTCTTGCAATAGGCTGGCAAGAGTGACGACTTTGTCGCTAAGTACACCCTGATAATGATCGTAAGCCATTTGTTCAGGAGGAATCGATTCGGGGATATTCGGTACGCCATTGCGGTGGCTATCGACTCCAGTCAGTAGCATCGCTCGAGCTGGCGCGCAATTAGCAGCGGTATGATAGTTAGTAAACGACAATCCCTGAGCAGCGAGTCGCGAGATATTCGGCGTACTTATTTCGCTACCGAAAGGAGATATATCCGTATAACCAAGATCATCTGCAAGAATCAGGACGACATTGGGGCGATCGCTGGATTGTGCTTGAACGGCAAAAGGTAGAACAAAGCAGCTAAAGAGTATGGCCAGTAAATTACGATTAAACCGAGATTGCCTATTTCTCTCAGCTATTGTCGTCAGTAGAGAATTACTTCTTGGTGGCATTGAAATATCTCCTGCCTGGTGGGTATTCAAAATACGTGTTGAGACGCTTTGCTTAGAAGGCTCAGTATAACTTAGTCCCGCCTGATGACTGAGGGACAAGTCCGAGACTAGTCTCCACCAATTCAATATTTTTAGCGCTATAATCCTGAGCATGAGTAAAGCTTAGGGAGTTTGGATATGAATCGAGTTTCAAAACTGACGACATTAGTTTGGGCGCTACTGACAGCGGTACTCTGTGTATCTAGCTTTGCGCAAACCGCTGACCGAACGGCCAGATTTCTTCTCGAGACGGCCGCGCCACTTCGCGAGGTTCAGGGCGAAGATCCGCCGAACGTTCTATTCATTATCGTAGATGACTTGAATACTGCCTTGGGTTCTTATATTGGCTCGGGGGCGAGGCCGCACTACGCCACGGCCAGTACACCAAATCTGGATCGGCTGGCAGCGCAGGGTATCCGCTTTGAAAACGCCTTTGTGCAGAATCCTCTGTGCAATCCCTCCCGTGCATCTCTTTTAAGCGGGCTTAGACCCAACACGGTCGATGTGCATACCACCGGAACTTGGCCGCGCCACAAGATTGGTGACGAACTGCGAATGCTGCCCGAACACTTCCATGATCATGGTTATTTTACAGGCAGGGTCGGTAAGGTTGGTCACAACTCCTTTGAGGGTGCGGTAAGTTGGGATGAATCGAAGTTTGCTCTGTCGCGAGATCCGGCACAACTCTTCCATACTCCAGGCTACCTGCCGGGCGACGATCTTTCCCAAGTACGGGACAACACCTGGAAAGAGGGTTCGGAAAATGGCATGTCGCGTCGGGATATTTTCGCTGGAAGTAGCCGAACCCTGAGCCTGCCTCTGACCTGGCGTGCCACCCGCGAATCGCCGCCAATGACCCCCGATGGAACCACGGCGACAAGAATTATCCAGCTAATGGCAGAGAACCGGGACAAACCCTTCTTCCTCGCTGCGGGTCTGCATAAACCGCATCAGCCCTGGGTCGGGCCGGTGGAGTTCTTCGATCAGCACCCTGCGGAAAACATTGTGCTGCCCCCAATCCCTGCAAGTGACAGAAGTGATTCTCCCGCACCTTCGACGCTGGTGTTAGAGGATGATGCCGCTCACTCAGAGCTTCAGAAAAAGCAGGCAATCGCGGCCTACCATGCCATGGTGACAATGGCAGATCACCATGTTGGCCGAATGCTCAAAGGCTTAGAGGACCTGGGTCTCGCGGATTCCACAATCGTGGTATTTACCAGCGATCACGGCTTTCAATTGAATGAACATGGCGGGCTCTGGCGCAAGCAATTTCAGTTCGATGAATCAATACGCGTGCCCTTGATCGTGCGTCTGCCCGATGGCAGGGGTGCAGGGTCAATTTCTGAAGGCATCGTGGAACTAGTCGATCTCTATCCGACCCTGATCGATCTGGCATCCTTGCCTAATCCAGCGCACGATCTGGAAGGCTCAAGTTTTGAGCCTTTGCTTGATGACCCAGGTAGCCCTTGGAAGTCTGCGGCATTCTCCCAATCCAGACGCATGGTGGGATCTGGCTCAACCAATTCTCCTTTGATAAATGAAGAAGGCTATGATGGCCAGTCTATTAGAACGGCCAGGTATCGATACACCCAATGGATGCCATTGGATGGCGAGCGTGACATCCTGGTGGAGCTGTATGATCTCGAGCAGGACCCGATGGAATATAATAATCTCAAGGACGATCCGGCTCATGCTGATCTGGTCGCTGAACTCTCTGCGAGACTCGACAGAGGCTGGCAGGGAGAGCTACCACCCAGCTCCGGCAACTGATCTGTGGCCATCCGTCTTGCTTTCGTACATTGTTGCAAGCATTCGTAATGGGTACGCCGAAAATAGGCACTTAATATGCAAAAAAAACATTATGGCTACTTATCCTGTGGGCTATTTTTACTGTGCCAATCTGCGTATGCGCAGTCCGCGATGTAAACGCATTACGCCAGCGCTTGTTTAGCAGAGCAGGTTGATCAGGCATGGGTAGAGGGTGCTGAATTCATTATGGGTGACGACTCAACTTACAAGGAAGAAGGGCCGGCTCATGCAGTTTCCGTCTCTGGATTCTGGATGGATGCCCATGAAGTGACTAATGCACAATTTGCCAAATTTGTTGAAGAAACGGGCTATATCACTGTTGCCGAACAAAGTCCCGACCCGGCTGACTGGCCAGCCGATGTACCAGCTGAATTTTTATTGCCTGGTTCCGTGCTGTTTGTTCCACCCCTTCCAGGTCAACGTTTAGAAAACTGGTGGTCTTGGGTGCCGGGAACCAACTGGCGCCATCCAGATGGCTCAGGTAGCGACATAGTAGACAAAGACAACTACCCGGTTATTCATATCGCCTTCGAAGACGCAGAAGCCTATGCGAAGTGGGCAGGGCGAGCGTTGCCAACAGAGGCACAGTTCGAGCTCGCGGCTCGCAACAAAAGAGACAGCCGATACGCTTGGGAAGGTAACGAGCTCGCTCCTAATGGCCGTCATCATGCCAATACCTGGCAGGGCTCATTTCCTGTAGAACATGAATCAGAAGACGGTCATGCAGGCCTCGCGCCGGTTGGTTGTTTTGGATCAAATGATTACGGTATTTATGATCTTATCGGAAATGTGTGGGAGTGGACTTCAAACTGGTACTACCCCGAACACGACCCAGCTGACTCCTTGAATCCAACCGGTCCTTCGCAGCAGGAAGGCGTGAGCCGCAATCATGGGAATGCCGTAGCTCGAGTAATTAAGGGAGGTTCCTATTTATGCGCTGAAAACTATTGTCTTCGTTTCAGGCCTGCGGCCAGAGAAGCCCAAGATAGCGGACTTGGCACCAGTCATATTGGATTTAGGACAGTGCTAATTCCTGAATAGAAAATTTTGGAACCGAACGCAAAGGCTAGAAAAGAGCCGAGGTAAAAGATTAATCAAGTTGTAGTTAGTAAAGGAGTAAATATCTAGTAGCCTGTAATATCGGCAGTAACCGGAAGCCTGAACTGATTTCGGTATGGACCTGAATCTCGCATCCTTTGGCCAAGATTGATTAGGGCTTGATTCATTCCGGAGCCCACTTTCCACTGAGCATCGCTCAAAACAGAGTAAACACAATCCTGCATTTTCTCGATGCTCTCACTGGCTGAAAACAACATCGAACGTGAATTGCTATAACAGTGCAAATAGTTGCTCAAAGCCAGAGATGAACTGACGTCGGAGTTTTTCTTTGCAGACTCTTCCCAAACAGTAACTATTCTTGCTGTATCCCTCAGCATGACTAATTCTAAAAGCGTCACTCCGCCAGCACCGTCTATGTTCCCTTCTATGCCCTGAAATGCATATATTAACGCTTGGTTTCCATAATAATCGTCAAAGCTACCATTCTCACACCTGTTCTCTGTTGAGCAAATAAACGTAGCGGTGGATTCCCCTGAAAGGCCGTAAGCCGAATCACTCGCCATCACAGATGCCAAATCAGTCACAACTTCCGAAAGCGTCTCCATATCAAGATACAACTTAGTAAGGAACGCAAAAAGGGCTACTACAAACACCGTAGTTACAGCAGGCCGCCAATAATGTTCAGCTTTGTGTAGCATATTCGCATACACATCGACGCTTACTTGAGATGACGTGGTGCCTTTGGGTTCAGGGTGATCACTGAGGGGCTGCGCACTCACCTCTGGAGGCGGTTGAGAGGGTAGAAAGTCTGCAAACGGCTTATCAAAAATCGAGGCAAGCGCCTTTGCCGTATCCAAAGACGGTGCTCCCTGACCACGTTCTATTCTTTGAATAGTCTTGACACTTAAGCCAGATAGCGTGGCTAGCTCACTTTGCGACCAGCCTTTTTGATTTCTCAGCTTTTTGGCGAATTCTTGACCCATCAGATCCTCGCTTCTACAGTATGAATCTTAATTGACAGTAAACGAGCCTTTGCTTCAGAACAATACCCCTGTGATTTAGATTGATCTACACAATCTCAGGGTCAACGCATCCCCGTAGGCGGCTAAAGAAGGCAGCCTTTCCAGCAAGCATTACGAATTCGAATAAATACAACATAGAACATAACGTTACACGTCTAGCATAGCGGTTTGAGAAACGCTTTCTAGCTAGTAACTAGTAGACAAGCCTAAACCGGCGGCGAATTTCGCCGCCGGTTTAGGCTTCATACTGCGAGCTGGCAACTAATCTTATTGCTAAAAACGATAGGCAAACTCTCCGTAAACCCAACGCGGTGGGATGCGGATATATTGGGTGAAATTGTTCCATGTTTCATAGCTGTGATCGGTGAGATTGTCGCCGCGCACAAACAATGACCATTTGTCAGCTTCTAACCCAAGGTTTGCGTTTAGGCGGCGCACGGTATCCTGCTCGCGGGATGCGGCTGAGCAACAAGGGACGTTGGTCAAATTAGCGGCACCACCTTCTTCAAAGGCATACGACGCGGAAGCAACTAAAGTAGCACCTGGAAAGACGCTGCTGTTTCTCAAACTTGCAAGCGGCTGTCGGTAGACGAATGACCCTTTGATCTGATTTGGGCGCAGAAATGGCAGGTCCGCATCCTCACTGGTTGCACGCGCGGCTGCGGACACATTCGCCGCTAGGCTGGTAACCTTTCCTAGGCCTTTGGCATAGCCGAGGTTAAGCAGCAGCGTACCACCGTTGTCGAATTGCGTACGGTGAGTAGCTTCGATCTCGTAACCCCACGCTTCAGCTTCGCCAACGTTGTCGATAAAGAACGCACTTGGAATTTCGTCATTGGGCGCAATTGGTACTCCGGCGGCATTTTCGCCTACCCGCGACCCATCAGGATTAAAGCCGAGCCCATTACCAGCAGCATCCAGCAGCTGACACTGATCCGGACAGCCGTTCGAGTTCGTGTTTAGAAAATCTTCGTATTCAGTAAGAAAGATTGCGGCGTTGAGCGTGAGAGCGTTATCAAACCAAGTGCTCTTGAATCCCAACTCATAAGTCAGGGAGGTTTCTTCGTCATAGGTCAGCTCAGCTGGAAAGAGTTCCAGGCCGGGAGAACCCTCATTCAGGTTCATGCCGCCATGTCGATAGGAAGAGGCCACCTTGGCATAGGCCAACATGTCGCTGTCTTCGAAGTTATACGCTGCAGTGACGGCCCACGGCAAGTTGGTGAAGGTATTCCCCGTGGTGAAGTCCGTCTGGGGATTAACGGGGTTAGCTCGGTCCACCACGCCTCCCTGGTTTCTAACGCGATACGTGAGGACGTTGCCGTCGAAATTATCCTCTGCATAACGAATTTCGCCGGACAGCGTAACAGGTAAATTTTCGAACGCGTATTCTGTGCTGCCAAATGCGGCCCAGGAGTCTGAGTCGATGTAGGTATTACGAAATTGCGAGTTGGGCGTTGTTTGTCCAGACCACTGATCAATTACTTCGCTGTTTTCGTGCGCGAAGTAGTCAGCTCCGACCAGCCAGGTAAAATTGCCTGAGGTTTCGGCGGCGTAACGAATTTCCTGAAAGAAAATGTCATTGTCTGCGCTTCCAAATGTCTGCAGATTGCGGGAATTGAGCCTGGCGTTCGCGCCGAAGTAATCAGCATCCGCGAGTGTCGTGACTGCGCGTTCGCGATAATTTGATATAGCTGTCAGGGTGCCACCTTCCAGTGTCCAATCGAGTACTAGGTTGTGGTTGTCGACGTCGTTCGTATTTTTTACTGGTGAGTTGATGGTGGTTCTGAATGCATCTTCGATGTCTGGTACCAGGCTGCGCCGCGCACGGAAGGCATCGGTGAAAACTTCGTCCTGAGTATCGAACACATAGTTAATATCCACTGTATCACTGGGTCGAAAGCGCATAGACAAACGGGTATGCTGGTATCCTTCAGTATCGATATCGCGACCGTTGACGTCGCTATAGAAACCTTCATCACGCTCTTCATCCACGTGGCTGAAGCGCATGGCAAATTGCTCGTTAACCGGGATATTAACCTTGGCTTCCAGCCGTTGAAAATCCAATTGACCTAGTGAAACGCCCACATCGAAAGTGAATTCATCTTCCGGTTTTTTGGAAATCAGGTTCATAGCTCCACCGAGTGCGTTCCGCCCATAGAGCGCACCCTGAGGGCCGCGCAATACCTCAGCTCGTTCCAGATCGTAGGTGTCTAGCCTAGCGAAGTTTTTGCCTCCTAAGCTGTTGGTCGCGAAGTAGGCACCATTGCGGTACAGGCCGGTGGCTGACACAGAAGCGCGATTACGTGATTGTCCGGCACCGCGTATGGTGGGTTCCGACAAAGAGGCTCCCTGGGTCTCGTTTATGCTGACGCCAACAATCATATCGGTGATATCGCGCAAGTTAATTACGCCGCCTATGTCCTCAATAAATCCTTCTGAAAGGGCAGCGGCCGAACTGGGTATATCCTGCAACCGTTCTTGACGTTTACGAGCAGTGACCATCACTTCTTCTATCAAGGAGTTGGTTTCTTGCGCGATAGAGATGGCTGGTATGGTCTGACCGAATAATGTGCAGAGTCCCGCGGCCAGCAGATAGTTAGTGTTGGTGGTCTTTTTATTAGAGGCAGTGCTTTCAGCTATTAACTTCCAATTCTTCATTGTATGTCCCCTCGAGAATTTGCCCAAACCCACATAGGGGATTCAAGCTTATCGTCTTCTATTATTATTGACCCTGGCTTCTACATCGGCCCGGAACACCCTTCGGCGGCTTGTGAGTGAGGCACAAAATTCTGCAAACCGGGTGTTACGCGACAGATTCAGCACAGCTATGCAAGACTAGAGGCCGAAAAAACATCACACAAGGTCAAGTCCCGGACTTGTCTCCACTGTGCTGCTAAAAATGTAGTGAGGTTTTTGCTGAAAGCGCTTTCAACGCAACAGATACGTTTATGCTTGGTTTGTAAGAGTTCTGCCAAGTCCATCAACTTGTGCAGGGGCGTCTGCCACTACTACCCTAAAATGTCCTTAAGACAGATTTTCTTAGTTAGCAGGCTTGGACAACTATCTAGAGCGTGATGATGCTAAGAATTCCGGGAATTCCTGAACACCGGAATTCCCCTAACAAAAGGCAATAAATAGAACCCTATGCGTAAACTCAAAGTGGGGCTTTTTCTTCTCGTAAGCCTTTTATTACTCGGTGCTTGCTCCGACGATCCAACAAGAGCGATCGAAAACCCAGAAAGTCGAGCCATTCGGATGGATTGCTAGGCCCGAGGAGGCACCGATAGATCTGCCAGGTGGCAACTTGAAGAATGTTTCGTCGATGATGTAGTCATCGGTAAGAGTGAATCGGGAATTCGTAGTTTGAGAGAACGCAGTGATAGAAAAAATGGCGAAAACATGGTGGCTAAAGTCTTTTGATATTGAAAATTATTCAGTTTTAGCATAATCATTTTACTCGGCTCTACCGACTCTTAAAGCTGTCAAGTACTGTGCTTGTTTCTGTCACAGATCAGGACCCTATTCTTTATCCTTGCCTGAAGTCATCTCTGTCTGGTAGCAGTGACGCAAGAAGAAAACAGTTCGGTGCGAACTTCCACTCCTTTTTCAGCCAGCCGCGCCTGATCTGCGCATGGCACATTGGTATGCCTTAGTTCGACGATATCTCCAGCTCCAATGCCCGGGTTCTCAAATAGCGCCTGTATATTTGTCAGATCAGGATTGAAGCGCAGGTCGAGTGCCGTCAGGTTTGTCAGTCCACTGAGTGGTGTTATATCAGTGATGTCGTTCCCGGTGAGTTCGAGATACTCAAGGCTAGCGAGATCGCGTAAAGGACTGAGGTCAGTAAACGAGTTTGCGGCGAGTCTCAATTCTATCAGAGATGTCAATCCACTTAGCGGTGTCAGGTCGCTTATATCCTGAGTATGAATATTCAGATCCAAGAGCTTGGTAAGTTTTGCCAACGGGCTAATGTCAGTAACAGCATTAGTAAATAATACGCCGGTCGCTCCCATATGCGTCCTGGGGTTTTGCCCCCCGATAAAGTCGCCGTGACGGTGCATCCGTAGCACCCTCAATTCAGTAAGCTCACTCAGAGCGCTGATATCGGTCAAGGGGTTCTCAGCGATTCGCAATCTGACTAGCTTTCTCATATCTTTTAGTGGGCTGATGTCGGATATCCAATTTGTATGAAGGTTTAGATTTATCAGATCGGTAAGCTCTGCTAGTGGGCTAATATCGGACAGGCCTCGATTTCTGAGCGCGAGGTCGGTTAAGCCTGTAAGGTTTTGAATGCCAGATAGGTCATGAAACAGATGTTCAGGGTCATTCCATTCAGGCGAGCCTGAGACCGATCTTCTCGCACCTACGCCGGAGGCATCCAGTGTTGTTAATTGCGCAGCTAGCTCGCAAGTCAGGGCATCTTGTGGCCCGATAGACAAAGCCTCATGCACTCCCTTCTCCAGCACTGCATCAGCAAAGCTCACTATGCTAGACGCAGAGTGATCGCGACAGCTTTCAGAAGGCTGCAGCAATCGCTGAGCCCAAGCCCCAGAACAAAGAACAAGCGACAGCGCAATTAAAGACATTTGCTTAAAAAAGTGTTTCATATCCAGGTTCCTTTAATAGACCTAGTCAGAGTTAGATCTTGTTTATATTTCATCATGTGATTGTCAAAAGGGATTGCGACAACCTTGAAAAAAATTACTTATTCATTCTCGAAATCACATCTATACGAGTCTCGGGATTAGCGTCATCACCTGGGTCATGAAAGAACCCTGCCATCACACTTACTGAAACCGCTGAACTGGTCTCAGCGACACAGGCAATGACATGGTTATCCGGGTCATCTTCAGCGAGGAACAGTGGGTGCACGGAATTACCGTCTCTAAGAAGAATTGATATCGCAGTTCGTTGGGCCTCGGCAAGCGCGGCCCCCTGAGGGCCGGTGACCCCGCCCTCCCAAGTTAGCTGGACTACTTGTGCGATATCGATTGGGCATTCCCCTTCAAGCCCTAAAGTATCGGGGGCGAAGCGCTCGGCAAGCACAAGGCCTGGACCAGACGCAAGGGGCGTCACTTTTTCAATTTTCAGGCCGACCAGTGAGTTCCCATCAACATCTTCGAGTTGTTCTACAATTTCAACACTACGCGGCAGTGATTTGTCGACACTAAAGGAGCCGATAAGGAGCACCGTGCGCTTCTCGAGCGTCTCTATCGCAGGTCGCAATGTCGCGCACAGCGGAGTAACAGTTTCACCAGAGCTGGTTTTAACCGCAAAGGCAGTCGCAGAAACTGATGCACTATTTAGCTGCACAGAAAAGGTAACGGGCATGCCATCCTGGCCGCGAGTCGGAGGCAATCCACATAATCGAGTTGTAGCTAGTGGCGGCAAGGGGTCAAGCCCATGATACGCAGACAGAATACGAATCTCTCGTTCACTATCCCTTTCATTCTCTTGTGCACTCGCAGCAATAAAAAAGCAGAGTAAGGGTATTGCTGTAAATAGTCTCATTATCTATCTCCATACATTGTGCGGTAGTGCCGGCACTCAAAAAAACTATTGAATTAGGGCTCGCAATTATAAACTCTCAACTCCCGCGGCACGTCTAAACCATCGATCCTCACATCAAGATAATGTGCGCCATCGATATAATGACTTATTAAATTAAATAATTCTTTCTACCGTCAATTGACTCAGCAGAGCACATAGACGCACCTACACCAAATTAGTGAACTGCTCTAGGGGAAAACACGCCCCAAAGTCCAGATAATCCGACTTTTAGGATCAGTGATTTGATAAGTTTCATACGCATTACCGCTCCAATGTCTTCGCATTCCAAGCCTAGGTTACAGTTCTTAAGCTTAACTTAATATTCACTAGTTACCGTAAGACAAGTCCGGGACATGTCGGCACAAATACATATACGATGCTGGATATTATCGTTCCACTGAGATAGTTTCTCATTTCCATAAGCGCGGCACTCATTCATGAAAAAAACTAGAACACCAACTCTACTAATATACTTCTTGTTTGTCTTGTCTTCGGCCGCAGCCGCCGCAAAGCCAGACAGCATAACTGTCACTCGCATTGGCGATGCTCCTATCATCACTCCCGAAATGGATACTAGAATGGGTGGCAATATCCAGGGCCCCTCGTTGATTAGGGTGCCGGCTTGGGTAGAGACCCCCCTTGGCAATTACTACCTGTATTTTGCTGATCACCGTGGCACATACATTCGCATGGCCTACGCCGATGAAGTCACTGGCCCATGGACCGTGCATTCACCGGGTTCCTTAAAGCTCGAAGACTCTTTATTTCCCACTACTTGTCCGCCCTGCTCACATAGGCAGGGGAGGACAGGAGCGCTGTATGCTCATATTGCATCACCTGACGTACAGGTGCGCGAAGATCTTCAACAAATAGTGATGTATTACCATGGCCAAAGTGTAGGCAGACAATTCACGCGTGCAGCTGTGTCTGAAGACGGCATTCACTTCGAAGGAAAAGAAGAAGATCTGGGCCGCGCCTACTTTCGCGTGATTGAGCACGAGGGTTTCCACTATGCTATGAGTATGCCGGGTTACCTTTTTCGCTCTCGCGACGGCATGACGAATTTCGAAGCGGGCCCGCAGCTGTTCACTTCTAACATGCGCCATTCGGGCCTGCTGATTCGAGAAGAACGCCTCTATGTATTCTTCACCAATCGGGGCGACGAACCGGAACGCATAATGCTTTCTACAATCGAGTTAACAGATGATTGGAGTGAATGGACTACAAGTGAACCGATAGAAGTCTTGCGGCCTGAAATGGACTATGAAGGTGCCGACTTGCCCTTGGAAGCTTCAAAGGGGGGGTACATCGATGAGCGGGTTCACCAACTCAGAGATCCAGCCATCTATCAGGAAGGCGATAAGACCTATTTACTCTATTCCGTTGCAGGTGAGAGCGGCATCGCTATCGCTGAAATTAATTTCCATAAGCCTTAATTGACTTCAGTGATCGTATCTGAGTAAAAACGAAAACACTAATTAGAAGGTAGAATTCATGAATCGTCTCTCCTACTTAATAAAGTTGGCATTACCGCTTCTGCTAGGTTGCTCCTTTATCGATTTCGCAAATGCTCAAGCACAAATTATCTTATCTCCCACAGAACACTGCCGGGATTTTACGGAAGACGCAATTGTTACCTTTGCCGATCAAGATCTAGCCGAAGTCGTTAATGAGGCGCTGGGGCTGGATGAAGGAGCAGCACTGAGCTGCGGAAAAGCAGCAAGTTTGGAACAGTTAATTGTCGGCACTTCGATTGAGCGAGTGGTCTATGGTGGAACTTTAAGACCCTCGCCGGAAAAGCCCTTCGAGAATCTGGACGGGATTCAAAACCTCACTGGCCTTACCAGGCTGAATCTACTGAATCGACTTATTACTGACATAAGCCCGCTTAGCAGCCTGAGAAATTTGATTAATTTAAATTTACATACCAACTGGTTCAGCGATCTCAGTCCGATAAGTGGGCTGACCAATCTAGAGCAACTCATCGTTAGTGAGAATCCAATCTCTGATATTGGCCCATTGGCTGGGCTCACCAAACTTCGCCAATTACATGTGCACGGATTGTATCCCTATCAACTCCAGCACTATCTCAACATGGATGATGGGCGCGACCCAGGCGTAGTATTTAATGGCATCACCGACATAAGCCCATTGGCAGGTCTAACTGAAATGCGCCTGCTACGTATCCATCTCAATGCCATATCCGATATAAGTCCGCTTGCCAATCTCACCAAGCTTACCCATCTGCGCATATATAATAGCCAAATAAAAGACATTAGTGCTCTGGCCAATCTTGATGATCTGGTATTGATGTGGGCTCATAACAATCAGATAGAGGATATAAGCCCACTGAGCGGCATGACCGGCATGCAGCAGCTTAGTCTGAATGACAATACCATTTCAGATATTGGCGCCCTCAGCGACATGATCGATATGGAACACTTGTTTCTTAGCAATAATAAAATCGAAGATATTGCCCCGCTAAAGCGATTGCATGCGTTAAAAGTTTTAAGGCTTGAGAACAATAACATTGCAGACGTGAGCGCTCTCGCCGGAATGCCCCTGCTTGGGGAGCTTAGCCTGGCGCGCAACTGGTCTCTTTATGATGTGAAACCACTTCTGCTTAACTCAGGTCTAGGAGATGGCGATGAAGTCGATCTGCGATTCACCCATATACCCTGTTCCGACATAGACGCGTTCGCCAATATGGGCGTTGATCTACTCAGGGTTACTGCGATAAACGGATCAGCCTGCGGAGGCCGGCGATTAGAAGACCCATAATCAAACAAAACCTGACCGCAAGCGAACACCTTTAAGTGATCCCAAATTGTCTTTCTAGAATTCACAAACCTGCGCAATCTAGTCGAGCTACACAACCGAGTATGAGTTAATGAGAAAGCCGCTCCAAGAAGCCGTCACGTATCTATGCAGATTTTATCTGCCTGTATTTGAGTCAGTTGGCATTCGAAGAAAGAAAGGCAATCAATAAGCCCTCAATGGACACCCCTACACTTGGCGCAAACAATAAGGTAAGCACAGTTATAAATGATCCGGCGGCACACAAGATAAGATATTTTCGTAATTTCATAGTTGGTTTCCAGTAGTGTTAGCGCGGGGCAAGTTCAAAAATCCAGCTGTTACCATTTTCTATGTCTGCTCGGGCTGCAGCTATAGCGTCAGCT
>Ga0114995_10001207_pt1 | contig 18253 bp, 20 predicted proteins | sample ArcticOcean_MG_C_11_FD_87038 | JGI IMG/M metagenome (GOLD analysis project Ga0114995, IMG submission 87038) | Marine microbial communities from western Arctic Ocean - ArcticOcean_MG_CB2_154 | ecosystem: Environmental > Aquatic > Marine > Oceanic | place: Arctic Ocean: Canada Basin | collected... | reverse complement strand
ACCTATTTTCTATGGTTAAGTCTGATGGTATTTTGGGCAACAAGTTGTCGATTAGCCCAATGATATCTTCGCTAGCGGGCGTTCATAAATTCGAATTTATATTCAAATCGCTGCTTAAGCTCCCGTTTCTAACGTCCGTTAGTAATTTACAAATAGCTCCGAATAAAAAAGTGAAGTTTTCTAGGTCGCTTGGGTCTAGCTCAACCATATTAAGAAAAAACAATCACCTAAGTAGTTGCGTAGTAAAATTACCGTCCGGCGTAAGGAAGGTGTTCTCGATATTTTCTCAATGTAGTGTGGAGCCTAGAAACAACACTCTGGTAAAACTTCTAAATAGTCCTAAGCCAAAACTGCCTCACCATAAAGGCCAGGCGCCTAGGAGCAGGGGTGTGGCAAAAAACCCAGTCGACCACCCTCACGGAGGTAGGACGAAATCTATAAAGTACCCCCGAACTCCATGAGGCAAAACAACAAAATATAAGTAGTGTTTATAAAAAAATCGATAATTTGTTTTCCAAAAAGCGGCAAGCCATCAAATCAAACAAAAAAACCTACTTTTCCTACAACGCCTGAAGGCAAACCTACCTAGTTAAAATGAATAAAGTACACCTAAATTCAGTGAAAAGGTTTTACGCCACGTCATCTAGCATACCTAAAACATATTTAAACACTGAAGTGTTAATTTACAACGGCAAAAGTTTTTATCCGAGGTTGATTAATAAGTATAACATCGGCGCTAAATCAGGCACGTTAGTATGATTTAAGAAGCCAGCACTCCTAAGAAAAAAAAAATAAATGAGATTTGAAAACATTCTACATATTTATTGGACAAAAGGTATTTTTATTTCGGGTAAATTCCATTACTTCGATACAAACCTTAATCAAATTTTTAGTAGCACTTATGGTGCGGGAGGGTCTCTCAAAAATTTAATAAGGGCCAGGTTTGAAGTATCCGAAGAGGCTTGCGTATCAAAAAATTCAGTCGTAGAAATCGAGGAGCGTTATAAAACCTTCTTAGCAAAACCACTTAACATCATGATGTCGCAGCTATTTTCAGTTAACAACAACCCGCTTTATTTGGTTAGGCTAAGGATAATATCACAGTTTTTAAATAAAACTTACCGGGGTAAATGTCACGCAGTAGGCAAACCTACCAGGGGGCAAAGAACTTGATCCAATGCGTGGACTGCGTTTAAAAACAATACGTTACTCAGACTTTTTATATCAAACATGAAAAAAAAATCGCAGCTGGGCAAGTCTCCTGATAAGGTTAACTTTAGGCTGACCAAAAAAAAGTACTCCCCCACGAAAAATAAATCTACGAGCAAGGTGGTACATAAAAAGGTATCCTGGTTCTAAAAACTATTCATCTGTTTAGCGAAACTTTAAATATTCATAAAGAACAATACGTAGAATTTTCCAATAAAACTTCTACCAAAGAATTAACTCTCGGGCTAAAAAGTACTATCAATAGTGGTCCCTTAAACGAGTTGGAGCTTAGCGGCGCCTACACATTTAAAGCTGGCTTGAAACTTTACCCGACTAGGTACCATAGCACCAAAACTCACCAACTAGGTAGACAACCTTTCCGTGTAAATGCCTTAGCTTTAGTCACCGAAGAATCTAGGCTTCAGGAATATACGGTTCCCAGCAAAGCGTTATCAAGCTCTTTAAACGTGGCTGGTTCAATAGCTGTAAACCTTAAATTTACAGTCTCGGAAGGTAGTAGTGCATATATATTACGCAAAGAAAAATACTCGTTTATTAACGCTTTGGGCGAGCAGCGTAACCTATTACGTAAGCTCTCTAGGGTGAACACTACCAGGCTAGTTAATGAGTTTGCTTTCTCCACGGCACCCAATTCAACCCCACGCAGCAAAGCAACCTACGAGTTATTGTCAACGCAGGAAACTTACCCGCACAACAAGTCTGATCTAGGCGTGCGGCGTGTCAGGTTTAAACCTGGTTATCAAGTTATGTGAAGGAGCGCACGTACTGCACTAAGCAAAGCAATAGGCCTAAATTTTAGGTACCAAAAAAAACTAACCAGGTACTTGACTTTTTTTTACAGAGCTTCGCACTCATTAGGCCCTGCCTTACCCGCCCCTAGCGCTTTACACGTACTATTGAGCTCGAAGTTGCTCCCCGACGAAAATACCGTAGATACTTTTATAACTAAAAAGCACGTTTTTTTGAACGGGCTACAGTTATCTCGAAGCAGCTTAACAGTCTGCAAGGGCGATTGCCTGCAATTAACCGTCTCTCAGTGGTTAACATCTTACGGCTCTTGATTACGAAGCTGACATACTGACAAGTCCAGCAAACTTAGGCTGTTTGCTCAATTAAAACTAGGTCACGGCTCGGCACGATCTGAGGGCAAATATAGGGTGAGAAGCAAGCATTTACCGCTAAAGATACTAAAATATATTAATTTTTCCACTTACATACCCAGCTTTTTAGAGGTGGACTTCTTTAGTATGTCGACAGTCCTTGTAGGTACGAATCTAGGGCTTAATCCAAGCTTAGGTAATAAGTTACTTAGTAAGTCTAATATTATAAAAAACTACAATTGAAAATACCTAAATTAAAAACTGCTCATAGCAAATTAACGTTTAATTTTGAAATCTTCAACTTTTAACTTTTGACAACCACCATTCCATAAAAATTCATTTAGTGACAGAAAAATCAAATCTTTTGTCTTAAACTTTGGCCCTCAACACCCAGCTGCCCACGGCGTCCTTAGGATGATAGTGCAGCTTAGTGGTGAATTAATCGAGAGGGCAGATCCTCACGTTGGTTTTCTACATAGGGGTACCGAAAAACTAATCGAGAAAAGAACGTATTTACGCTCAGTGCCTTACTTCGATAGGCTGGATTACGTTTCAATGATGACCCAAGAGCACGCATTTTGCATAGCAGTAGAATCATTACTCAAAACAACCTCACATACAGCTCTCTATGTTCAGATTAGGGTACTCTTCGACGAGCTAACGAGGGTGCTTAATCACTTACTAGCGCTTGCTTGCCACTCTCTCGACGTAGGTAATATGGCCCCCTTATTCTGGGCGTTCGAGGAACGCGAAAGAATTATGGAGTTCTACGAAAGGGTCTCTGGCGCCCGTATGCACGCCGCCTTTTACAGACCTAATGAAGTCGACTGAACCGGTCTAAATCATGAATTCTTTCTTGATGTTGCCTTGTTCTCTAGGGATTGCTTTAAGTCGTTAACGGAAGTATTCGTGGTCTTGACTAATAATAATATATGAAAAAGTAGGCTAGTTGGCGTTGGAAGCGTCAACCTGAACGACTCCATCTCTTACGGGTTATCAGGCCCAGTGGTAAGAAGCGTTGGTCTCCGAAAAGACATAAGGTTTTATAGATCAGACACCTATGCCTCTTACTGATTTTTATCAATGCAAAGCTTTCTAGGAAAGCGTGGTGATAGCTATGACAGGTTTTTAATACGGGTACGTGAGATGTATGAAAGTATTAACATAGTTTTTCAAGTGCTATCCAATTTAACAAATTCACATAAACTATCGACCAGTGGTTCATCTAAGGAGGTAGAATTCATGTCATTCTTCGATTTTTTATACAAAACTCGTAAAAACCAACTTAATAAAAAAACAAAGTATTCTTCTATGGAGAGCCTAATAGCACACTTCAAGAAATACAGTGAGGGAGTCAAAATCTCAAGAGGGTTTACTTACAATGCCATAGAAGCACCCAAGGGAGAATTCGGTGTCTCGCTAATCTCAGACGGTTCTTCCAAGCCATACAGGTGTAAAATAAGAACGCCCGCTTACCACCATACCCACGTTATGTCTAGAATGACCCAAGGGCATTTTATAGCTGACTTGGTTACAGTAATCGGCTCACAAGACATCGTATTTGGTGACGTTGATAGATAATTTATAGTTGGATAGACACAGTTTATGAATTAAAAATGATTCAGTCAAACGCCTCCTCTTTTTACGGTTTGAGGTTAGAAGGCGAATATTAAAAGCCTCCAAATCTAGCAATTATAATAAAAACTATACTAAACAAGTAAGCGCTTTTTACCTAATTAAGCTCTCCAGGTTCAACTCTAAAACTTTTTCCAAAAACAGGTGCGTAATAACCGGGCGAGCTAAAGCTGTTGACAAGGCCACAGCACTTTCTAGGTTCAGCTTCAGGAGCGAAGCATATAAAGCAAATATACCGGGCTTGCGAAGAGCAAGCTGGTAAAACCATAAATTTATAATTGGCTGAGTGACTATTTGCTTTTACAGAGATATCCTACTACTTCCACAGCAACTTAATGTGCTTATTTGCTAGCGTAGAGCTAATCTTGTCTAAGACTATATTACTATTTTCTTACATAGACTTATTAGTTGACTTATCAGAATCGTTTTCAATTATGATAGTAATTATGGTGTTAATCAGTTCCGCGGTGACTACACTAATACACATACATGATTTAACCCAAGAAAACACACAAAACAAAGCCGTGTATTCTTCTTCTTATAATTCCTACTTGAAATTTATCCAATTTAAGAATAGACTATAATAAATGAGTATAGTTAGTAAGATACTACTTTTTTTGTTAAGAAAACTTAAAGTAAATAGCTATTTAGCACAAAAACTGATACTCTCCACCAATAAGCACTTTTTTTTCTGAAAAGCTGCTAATTTCTCAGGACAATACTGGTTTATCTACAACTCTAAAATTAATAATTTCGAATTCAAAAACATAAAAAACCTATAACTACCAAGCGGTAAGTGGAAACTAGCTTAATCGGTAAAGCGCTAGACTTTGGCACTAGAGAGTGTAGGTTCGAGCCCTACGTTTCCAATTTGGTATTAAAAAGCAGCACACGTGTACTCAGTAGCTACAATATTTCAGTAAAAAAAAAAAAACCAATAAAACTAAACAATCTCAATAAAGGAGCCTTGAGGTTCTTAAAAAAACTCTATAAGTTAGGCATATTAAATTCTTTTAGCTTTAATACTCCCAAACGCACCGCCAGGACGCACCCAGCGTACTATAACGGAATGCCTTATGTTAGTAACTTGAGACCTCTGGCTGCGAAAACCAGCTCCTTCACCATCTCTTTAGGCGGCCTATCTCTACTAAAAAAATACTCAGGGTTGTCTATTGTGCTAATACAGTCCAACAAGGGTATTATGACTATCCATGAGAGTATAAACACAAAAACTTCTGGGTCTTTATTTGCAGTAGCGTCATAAACAAAATGAAATTTTATAGTTTTTTCAAATCCTTTTTAAGTAATAACTCCGGTCAATCGGACTTTTATAAAACCAGCACCCTCAACTCAACTAAACCCAGCAGTTATAGTAGACCCTCATTCAACTTCAACTTATCAAGCGGCATCGCGGTAGCTACCCATAAAACCACGACCGACACGAGCTTTAGTGTTTGATACTACTACCTTGCGTTGAAGGCCTACCTAACAGACTTAAATTTTAAAACCTTTAGTTATGGCTTCATGTATTTGAGGGGACTATTCGTAATACTTTTTATAGACGCTTGTTTAACAGATGACGAACCTCTGTGAGAGCCCATAGAGTGAAGCTTGGTACAAACCTGAATACTTTTTATTTTTACCTTCGCGTGAATAGCAGAAAACTTAATAGTAAGCCGTTACGGTAGTTATACCGGTAGGGACAAGAGGGTTTGAATGGCATGATACAAAACCTTCTGAATGATTGAAGGTTACTATGTTATAAACTACGGCGTAGTCTCCGTGTTTGTTATCGTACCATTTTATTACGAAACAAATTATAACTTGTCGTTTGTGTATTCTTGATGACATTGATACTCAAGGGTATTTTTCTTTAAATTTATATCAGTATTTTCAATAGTGATTTTAATAGCTTCTTTGCTGCAAATAGGTGCAAGGTGGTTAAACTGGAAGAAGGGGCTAGTCTTAACTATACTAGTAAATTGTTTCCTGGCTTATTTATTATATACGCACTTTATAATAGCCTTTTTTGGTTACTTTACCGACCCAGTCTGATACCAAAAGTCTAGGCCCGTAGATTATATACAGCTAAGCCACGAACCCGCTAAGTGGGGCTGAGGTTCCGCAAAAAAAGATCATTTTACGTACCATAACGTAAAAACAGTCCTCTGGTTCAAAAATGACGGTCCATTCGCTTCGTCGTTTTTATTATTTCACACTTTCCTTTTCGTGTGTCTCTTCCTGACATTTATTTATTGAATCACACTATATAGGCGTATATACTCTATGAAAGAGGTGCCTTTAACATTTACGACTTACTGCGTGTCAGCTCTGAAACAGTTTTTTTACTATTTTTTAATGCTATATATTTTTGTATTCTTTAGTTTTATTTCTTGTTATTCTAGATTCCCCGTAGAGCTAAACTTTATAGTGGATAACGTTTCATGATTTAATAATTTCATACACATAGCCTGCGACTACCCCGCTTTCTTATTTAGTATTTTTTTATAAATGTTATTCGTAAAGGCTGCTAAAGTTATTGCTTTAAGTATTACCTTTCTACCTTTAACTGGTTGTGCTATCGGAACCGGTTTAATCTTCGCTTCTTTACTCAAGAGTATGTCTTACGCTCCCGACTCCGAAGAAATGCTATTTAACTACGCAGCTCTAGGTTTCGCTTTCGTCGAAAGTTTCTCTTTCCTACTATTTTTCATGGTAGGTATTATCTACGTCATGTAGTTTATAAATCGCCTAACAGGCAATTTTTATATATCGGTAACGCTGCTAACCCAATAGTCAACAGAACAGGTGTAATACAACCTTGAGCTAATCTATATAGCTCCAACCAAAATCTCAAAAAAAATGTAAAAACAATAACGACAATCAAAAAAGTGGTTAAGACTTACCTTGACTACGGTAACAATTATAGCACTAACGTTTTTGTCCATGACTTCTTCTTGAAGAAGTATAAAAGAGTAAGAACTTCACATAACGAGACCAACCTACGATTTTTTAAACGCTATTCGTATAGCAACGATATCTTAGGGATTGAGCATTCCTTTCTCTTACGGAGAGAAAATGATGAATACTTTAACTTTCGTATTTGGGCGGTTAGTTACAATAACTGGCTCGTACTTGCAATTTCTTGGTTCAAACCGTCCAAGCCGCTCAGTAACTCCACCGGCAGGGCCGCCGCTGTAATTAACTTGCCTATTCACGATGCAAAATCGGTAACGAAACGCAAGTTACCTACGCCACGCAAAGCTTGTACCCTACAAAACTACCTAAGATACAGCTTATAGCAAATATGTATTATTATGTTACTCGTGAATTACACAAACGTAAGTTTAGCTTCAATAAACGACTTCACCTCTAAAAGCGTACGACTCAAGCGTAATTTAATGCTACGCTCTTTTAACTTCCTAACTCTTTCGGAATTAGATAGGTATTTTAGCCTAATTAATTTGAAAGTACCATCCTTTTTCTCCTCCTCCGGCAATCTTATTAGGAAACGGGTACCTCATACCACGTTAACGCTATCGAAATACTTTATGACTTCAGGTCAATTAAATAAGGTGCTAAGCTCTTTTAGTCGTTGCATGCTCTCTCTATCAAAATTTAACGAAATACCCAAGCTTACAGCCCTCGAAAGGCTAAAGGCGCGCGGTTTAGACCGTATGTCTAACAACAAGCTACGTTATGGGCGTATCAATCCCGTTAAGAAAACTCCGGAATCAATCTTTTTCAAAAATGTTAACTCACTTAAACCACTATTCCACTTTTACGTTTACAAGGTAGATAAGCAAATATACAAAAACAGTCGGGGTAAGTCCGGAAAATACACTTTTTTATGGAAATACGTAACTCCGTATAAAAGATTTAACTTTGTTGCGTCTAAGCTCTCAAAGGAAATAAAGTTTGATAGCGCAGTTAACTTGCAATTAAAAATAAATAGCGCTGTCACCAAGTACGTTCATAATAAGGACGCGACTTTCACAGCTAAATCTATAAGATTTAGTAACAACTATGTTTTTTTCAACTCCAGGAACAGCCTGCTTCAGAACTATAGAACAGTAAAATCTCGATAATGCAACCCCTTTACAAATGTTATTAAAAGCTACGCAACGTAAAATATCTTATTCTAAACCTGCATCCGAATCTAAACTAGCTAAGCGAGACCTAATATTGAGGCACCTAAACAGAAGGTCTGGCAATACTATTTGCAGCTTGTTAGTCCCATCGTCGTTTAACGTGTCGTATATTACATGTACAAAAGCAAATCAAGGTTATCTTTGCTTGTACAATAATGCGTTCAAATTAAGCGTCCCAGTACCGACCAGTTACTTGAAGTTATCTTTTGAAAAAACTTCAGGCAGTCTGTCTTTTAAATCCTACCTATCTAATATTTACCACAAGCAGTATTTAAAACAAATAAATACTCTGCTTACGTCGTTCCACTCAGTGTTTTTTAAGAAGTTAAAGTTCAAAGGTAAGGGCTATTACATATATAAAAATAGTAGAAATACTATAGCTCCTCAATTTGGGTATTCGCACCGTATTTACGTGTATTCATGATTCACCAACATCAAATTCTTAGGAAAAACATCCCTCGTCATCTTTGGCCTTAAGGCTAGCGACATTAAACTCCCAACCAGTCTTATCAAGAGCTTCCGCCCGATAAATGTTTTCACCGGTAGGGGTGTTAGGTTTTCTAGGGAAGTTGTGTATTCAAAGCCAGGAAAAGTATCTAGCTACCGTTAATATACCCCTGCAATTCTCGAACCCCCCCGTAATTTAAACAAATGTTATTAAGTTCTTTAAACGTTAAGTATAACCAGCTAGTAAAAATACTACTTACTTACCTTTCTTGAGAAGTCTCCGGATTATCTTCTTACTACGCCAATTTATTACTAACCGCGCTAATTTTTATATTAGCAGCCACGATATTCTTATAGCCTAATAAAATCGGAGATTTCGAAGTGTTCTTTGCGTTTATAACAACATTAGTTCTGTCAACAGTAGTCTACAATATCCTCACAGTTGTCTCTTTCAGGGACGTGCTTAGGAGATTTGGGTTAATGAAATCCACCAGAAGAGATTTCTATGAATGTGGTTTTAGGCCGCAAAGCCAAAGGGTTATCAAAGTTTCAATCCAATTCTTACTAATATGCGTTTTCTTTTTACTATACGATATCGAATTGGTATTTTTATTTCCCTTTGTATCAGGATACAGCTTTTCAGGACTATACGACTTACTTTTAATAGTGCTATTTTTTGCGGTTTTATTTAAAAGTTTAAATATAGATTATGAAAGGCACGCCTTATTATGACAAGAATAAAACTTAAAAAAATGTTAGAAGGTAGAAATTTCAGAAGAGTTTTATGAGGTTATCACCCTAGCTTTCAAAATATTGATTCTGTGACAAGCTGAACTTGAAATTTAGTTTCGCTATCATCAGTTGTCTTTTCATATATAAATTTTTTTATAAACAGACTATTAATTCCTTTTTCTAGCGCTACGTCTATATTAGGTTTTATGCTATTACTGTCTATTATATTCCAATTATTATCAGGTTTCTTCTTAGGATGATACTACATGCCCGAACCCGGATTAGTTGTAGAACTACGTGAAGAAATGTTTAACGACACCAGATTTGGTGCCGAAGTTTTTTACATGCACGTAAGAGGTGTAGACACCCTAATGTTGCTATCCTACATGCATATCTTAAAAAAGATATACTTAAAAAACTACGTAATCTCCGAGTCCGATGGATGAATTTTGGGTGGTTATGCCTTCCTATGATTCCATTACATCGTCTTCTTAGGTATTTCGCTAAGTGCTACACACTTAAGTGACTTAACTTTAACAGTTTTCGCAAACGTATTTTGATCATTACTTAATAATATCCACAAATCCTACTATATTATATTTACTAACAAGCACCTAAACGTAGATCAATTAACTAGGTTTATGGTCCTACACTACTTTACACCTTGATATTACCTCTACTTAATACAAATGCACGTATTATTCTGTCATGAATCATGAGACAGTGACAGCGGTGAACAAACTTACGAAGATAAGACAGGTACTTACGCTTCTTGATTTTACGACGCAATGCTGAAAGAATTCCAAGACGGTTGATATTGAGTAATGTATATTTTTATCTATTTCTCGCTACACCATTTTAACGGAGCAAGTGTAAACTACTTCTTCTTTGAAAGGTGAAATATCGCCGAAATGGACGAAATTAGATACTACGGTGTCGCACCCCACTGATACTTCAGGCCACTAATGGGTATGCTAATAGTGTGTCCCACCCACTACGAAGGTGTATTTTGACTAATGTTCTACTTAGTCCTGTTAGCTATGCTACCGGTATTTTATAACCTTTATAACACCTATAACAAGCACGTGGCTGCAATTCCCATGCAAAACTCCCTACTACAAACTACCTCCTTTATTTTATTCATGATGTCGTTATACTGCTCCGCTAGTATTTTACCCTGTGGTAGATATTACTACGAACCTGAAGGCGGGTACGTAGGAAACCCATGAATTAAGTTTTCATACCAATATATATACTTATACTTAGCTTGAATAATTCATCACCTAGACGTATTAGACCACCACATTTATCAATTTAGTAGCGCATTCTCTAGAAGAGCAAACTCTTACACCTTAAGGGCTAGCAGCTGAAGAGGCGCCTACGCTAAAAAAAATAGTTAAGTTAAAACTACTTACACAATTTATGGCATTTTACATACAACCACTATTTTACCTAACTAATATGGTCTGACTAGAGTTCATCTCTAAAATAAATTTTCTAGCTAAATATATATCGCGTAATGACTTAATATGGTCCGATGGTTTCCTGTTCGATTTCTTACAAAAAAAAACGGCCGATTTATGGATGCGTAAATTCTTGATATATACAGGCTTTTTATTTAGCGAAAGGCTCGTGTTTGAGTACGTAGTCCGTATTTATACAGATTATCTAGTACTACCCACCACGAAGTACTTTTACTTAGAATTACCAAATGTTTCCTCCGTCTTATCAATAACGCTCTTCGCTTATAATTTTGTCTTTATAGTATCTTTTGCCGTGCTACTTTGCATCCTAATATAGCGAGCGACCCTAAAAAACTATTCATGAACTTAATCTAATTTTATCCGTAGTAACTATAGTGTTGACGTTATTCGTCATCTTAACAGAACGTAAATTACTAGCCTTTTCTCACAGAAGAATGGGACCTACCTTATTAGGTAGAAATGGTGCTTTTCAAATAGTAGCAGACCTATTCAAGTTATTAACTAAAGAACTATTTATTATACCCAGACCTACTACCGTAGCGGCCCCAGTCTTTTTGTCTTTGACATTTATGGCTCAGCTACTTTTCAACCTAAACTTTATCTGAGGCCCTAGCATGTTTATATTCGAGTCGGTCGACTCAATGGTACTATATCACTTAGTAATTATACTTTTTTCCAATATTTTCTTCTCGATGGTAGGCGTCCTGAGCCAATCACGCTACGCTATAATAGCCACAATTCGCGGGTTGGTACACGTAATATCTTTAGATATATTTATTACTGTTTTATATAGCGTATTGGTATTAAGTTCTCAGTCCGCAAACTTCCATGATTTTGTAGTTTTCCAAAGTAACTACTGAAACATTTTTATATACGCGCCAATAGCGTCCAGCTTTGTAGTAGTTCTTTTTCTGGAGTCAAAACGTGCGCCCTTTGACCACTCTGAGACTGAATCAGAGGTTGTAGCTGGTTACGCTACCGAGTACAGCGGTGCTATGCTTTTAATGATATACTTGTGTGAGTATTTTCATCTGGTAATAGCCTCTGTACAGTTTATCCTATTTTTTACTGGAGGCTGGTTTAGCTTCAGTGTCTGGTCAATGTTACCCGCTGTGTACTCTCAGTACTCTTCAAACTTTGACATGGTTTTTTAGTCCACAATAAAATGTTTATATGATTTATCTGCTTCGCCTGTCTTTTTTTTAAAACAAAATGTGTGCATTCAGGCTTACTTATCGTAAACTGTGCGCAAATACTGTACCTGGATCATTTACTAACCACGTCCTTAAGCCTGGTCTAACCCCCCTCAAAAAAATGTTTATATATTTGACCAAATTCATGCCCTGTTGCCTCCTATTAATAGGCTTCAATTTTATACGTTTAATTACCAAACTTGAATACTCCCAAGTAGCTCTGCTTGATTGCCTGAACAGGGCTAACCTTAATTTGCCTTATTGAGACTACCTATACGTTATGTGAACAAATTTTGATTACATATACGTCTACTTCATACCGTTTATTTGGCTCTTCATAATTAGTTGTTCCAGCACGAGCTATTCTAGCTTTAAACCAGGTTTCGTCATGTGTATTATAGTTCTTACCTTATTCTCGCAAAGCATTGCCAGCCCCACGAGCACTTCTTTAGCCGCTTTCAAACTATTAGACTTATCCAATACTTTATTAGTCAACAGCGTAAATAAATACCACCCGTTAATCCTACATGTATGCTTAAATTTGGTATTATTTACGTTTTTGGACTCACCCTCGACGAAATTAACCTCCAGACATAAAAACTTGAGTCTACATTCGCTTACTAAGACAACCATAGTTACGTTTCTCATCGTAACCACGATGTTTATGGGCTCGTGATGAGCTTACCAAGAAGGCTCATGAGGCGGTTGATGGGCTTGAGACCCCTCGGAAGTATTTGGCCTCGTATTGATGCTTTGTTGAATTTACGCATTTCATCTGAATTTTATGAGAAGTCTCTTCTCAAGAAACGCCCAAGTATTCAAATTAATTCTTTATATTAACTTATTGGTTTACACCACACTCCAGTCAAACTTTAGCATAACTTCTCACAACTTCGGCCTTAGGGACGAATCTAGTCTAATGACTAAGCTCGCATTCTATTTAATGCTATTACTAACATTAGGCGCTTTAGTCTCAAGCAATAAAGCACTCTCCGGCTTGTCTAAGCGCGTGCCAGCCTTACCGACCGCAGCTCTTTTAAAACACTGGGGGCTATTCTTAGCAGTTTTAGTAGCACTAATAACTGTTTTAGGTTTACTCCCGTTAATAACAGACTTACTTTGGAAGGTATTTAGTATAAACGCCGCCAATTTTAGCGTCAACTACACAATTTTATTAATACTACTCGTGGTACTAATTGTCTTAAACACGCACACTGCGTCGTGAGTGTTGCTATACTATACTCTATTTCCTATAATAGTCTGAGTTGGTAGTTTCACTAACTTCCAAGCGTTAATCTGTTATTTGGCCATACCACGTCTAAGCTTGTTTACTAAGACGCATAAACTAATCTTACTATCTATAATGTTGTCACCGTTGTCCATTGAATACTGCACTTCGTCCAACTTATTGGAGCAGTTACTGCTTTTAACAGACTCTCTACCCACCACAAAAAGCTTTTTCAACTTGTTTCTGACTACGCAATATTCCTCAGAAACAATTTTTAGCAGTGCAGGCGCATATTCCAACCCGAGTTTAGGTTTTAGCCCTGCCTTTAATCTATTAGCAACGCACTCTAATTACTATCAGTTGTTTATTAGTAATAGCAGTAGGTTACTGTACTATAATTTTTCAATAGATCCCTTACTGTGCTCAATAGGTGCATGCTATTTATTATTCTCAATTCTCTACGCATTATTTTTCAAAAAAAATCAAATAATTAAATGTTAAAAAACGCTAAGTGAGCTAGTTTAAGCCTATAGTATAGTGTTTACTTACAATTATGATAAGCTTTGTAGCAGAAAACTATAACCCGGTTTACCCATTATATCCTAAAAGCCCTAGGCACAAACTTAAGAATAAAGCCTCGGCTAGTAATTTATACAACTTAATTATAAAATCGCTCAGTTACAAATACCTAAACACTCAGCATGGCCACGCCTTCTGGAACAGTTTTAGGTTATTCAATTATAATAATAAATCCACGAAAACTTTAGGTCTTTCACTGTCGTATTATCACGAGCACCTAAAACGATTATTAGCTAACAAAAGCACAGTCAACTCACATGTGTGCCCAGAGCTGTCGGCTAAAGTATCTTTGGTATTATTACCTGCCTACAAAAGCACAAACAACCAAACTCTGCTCTTCATGTTAGGCTATATTAACTCTCACTATAGCCCAGCTTACGCCTCCCAAAAGCCGTGCAAAGGCTATTTTAACATATTACCGTCTCTACAGCTGTATAATAATGTAAACTTTTACTTTCTTAAAGTCTACGAACATTAGCAGTTGAGTAGCCTGCCATCGCCGGCTAAATTTATATCTACTTGGCATTAATAGCGTCTTTATTTTCATTTAGCCCCTTAATTTTAGTATTACACTGTACTTTCATATTTCTATTTAAAAAATGGTTAGGCCCTGTAGGCACGTTTTACGGATCCATAATATCTTTCACGACAGTTTTAGTTATATCACTGCTAGAGCTTTACAAGTTCATGTATAGTGGGTCCTATTTTTTCGTAGACTTCGGCAGGTGATTTTACTGTTTAGACTTAGTAGACTCACACTTAGTATTCTGCGTGGATGGGCTAGCCCTAGTATCGGCATCTTTGGTACTAACATTAACCATGTTTGCACTACATTTTGGTGTAGAGTATATGTACAGAGAAGCTTTCATTAATAGGCTACTCTATTTACTAAATCTATTTGCTACAAGCGTAGTATTCTTATTTTTCTGCTACGATTACTTCCTAATTCTATTTTCTTGAGAGTGCATAGGACTGTTCTCGCTATTGCTAGTAAATTTTTATTCCTCCAGGATATATACTATTAAGGCTGCTCTAAAAACTTTCGTATTTTCCAGGATTAGTGATATGTTCATGTTTTTTAGTTTCCTACTTACTATTTCCGTATTTTCTACGACAGATTTATCTATTATTTTCTTACAGGTACCATTCATGTCCTTCCACTATTTTTTTATAGGGGAGTACTCGGTTCATTTCATCAGTCTATTTAGCACGTGTTTAGTATTATCTGGCGGTATTAAAGCGGCCCAGTTTTTTTCCCACGTCTGGCTACCAGATGCTATGGAAGCACCAACGCCTGCTTCGGCGCTTATACACTCCTCTACACTGGTTGTAGCCGGTATATTCCTAGTAATTAGATTCTCGGTTTTATTCGAGTTTACAGCCTTCACAAACTACCTACTAGCTTTATTAGGTGCACTAACGCTGTCTTTCGGCGCTATTACAGCAACTTTTCAAAATGATATCAAAAAGCTCGTCGCCTACTCTACTATATCCCAAATAGGTTACTTAGTATGCGGCTGTGGCTTTTGTTGTTATGAGGAGGTCTTAATATATTTGATAATTCACGCGTTGAATAAAGCCTTCCTCTTCGTGCTGGTGGGTTACACAGTGCATTTTTTTAGTGGTAATACGGACCTAAGACAGATGGGCGGCGCCTACATCTATTCTTTTGATATATGCGCTATGCTATTCGGTGTTGGATTGAACTTAGCAGGCCTACCGTACAGTGCTGGATTTCTAGGAAAAGAATTCTTATTATTCCAAGTATTGCGTGATGATTTTTTGTCACTGTGGGTTAGAGGTTGCTGGTTAGTAAGTTTCTTCTTCACACCTATCTATATGCTCATGCTAGTCTTTTTCGCAATGTTTGGCGTAAAAAAAGGTTCTATAGTAGCCTACAGATCTCTTTGAAATTTTTCATTCTCCGACCAGCTGGTGTCTTTATATAATTATAACAAGTCAGGCTCAGTTAGAGACCACAAGCACTGAAACTACCTATTTAGGCTTTCCTTTACAGCAATAACGTCTAGATCCACTTCTTATCTGCTACTCTCTTTTTGAGTGTTCTTCTTCTTTTTTGGTGAATTGCTACTTCTAATTACTTTTAACTACAGTACGATCTCTGATACTATCGTTTCTTCGAGCTTCTTTAACATGAAAGCACACACTATATTGATGCTTGACTCATTAAGCACTAAGCTAGGCCACCATATAGAGTGCTTCATATTTTTCCTAACTAGCGCAGCCGTATCGTATCTAATTACGGTCAATTATAGCTGTAATTACCTTTATTTCAAAAATTCATCAACGTTTTCTAAACTCCCTTACCTTGTTTTGTTGGCGCTACTAGTTATTTAAAGCGATTAGGTTCTTAGCTGCTACCAATCACTAATAAGATGAAGACTTATAATGTCAAATTACTATTTAACGTCCTAGAAGTACTTTCCTTTAATAAAAAAATACATGTTAATGGCTCTTTACCTAACAGCTTAGTTGAACTCGCTAAAGTGCGTAGTAACTTAGGGACTAAAGCGCCCAGCAAAATTAAGGCCAATAAACTTATACCCATTTTAATGTCAAACACTGCGCCCGGGTCTTTAACCTCCTACAGGGGCGGTGCACTTTTCATGCGAAACGGTGTATCCCCCCACGCGATATCCTCCATTAGTAAATCCGAAAAACTAGTTATAAATTTCATAAGCTTTTTCTATGCCCTTAACAGCTATCAAATCCCTACCTTATCGGCTGGTACGAGATTACTAAAAGGTGTTGCTTCCTTACTGAATAATGCGTCACTAGGTAGGTATAAAAGCCTGTTTAGGGGCCAAGTGCTTTCATTGGTAAATGACCTAACCGCCTTAAAAAGCACGGGCGGTATATTGAAAACGCTTCTACCGCTCCTGAAAGTTAATGTAATAGTGTTTTTAGAAAACGCTGCCTTACGTAAAGTTATCACCAAATCAAGGCTATTAGGTTACTTCACAGTATCTTTAATAGACACGTCTAAACCGCTAAAAAACGTAGATATCGGACTACCCTGCTTTGGTACTGATTTACACAAACAGCTCATATACGCCAGACTACTACTAAGTATCAAAAAATAGCGGTATTGGTAGGGGTTAGGCATTAACATCCAAGCACTTATAGTGGAAACCCACTACCTCCGCGGCAAAATTTAATAAAGCTGATTCGTATAATGGTTATTACACCAACCTCATGCGTTGGATAAGTGGGTTCGATTTCCACATCAGTTACTTTGAGCGTAGCGAGTAAAATGAAAGTGGAACTTATGGACCACTATAACCCCGAGGGCCTCACAAAATTACCGCTTGCGGCTCTATACCCCGACGGCATAAGCGAGATTTTCAATTATCCTAACCTGGCTGGCCCGTATCAATCGAAGGCTTATTTTGAGGGGACAAAAAGGTTACTAGATAAATTCTTATAAATGTTATTTAGAGCTGCAAAAATCAAAAGCTATTTATTGCTATTTACAGCGCACGCGTTATTCTTACTTCTCACCGAATTCACCGCGCTACTAAGTTTATTTGCAAACGAACTCACCTCACGTTCTTTGCGTTACTATAACGCTACCCTGGTTTGCACCGCCCAACATCGTTACGCGAGCAACCGAATACACCGCAAAATTTATTTCTCTGACGAGCAGTATCCTTCAAGAGAAAACGAGTTCTTGGGCGAAATTCAACATGTTTCGCACTTAACAATGCAGGAATTTTGTGAAGGATACTTTTTACCCCCGAGCCTATCGCAATCTAAAAACGGGTGGTATTTGTATTCTGATGAGTGCTCTGACGTACGGGCCTCTTGAGGCGCTTATGAGGCCCATGACAATTCAAGGCTGGCTGCGTTAGCCGTAACATCCTCAATAATTGAGCTTAGTAACCGCTATTCGCGGAGAATTACTGTTTTATTTACGTCGAGCTTACTGGCGGTGTTAGTGCTATGATTAGCTCAAGCTTCTGCAGTAAGTGCGCTCGTTGTCGTAACAACGCAAACAGTATTGAAATCCTACCTATTAAGCTGTTATATTGGGGGCGTAAAACACAATTACCCCGGATTAATTGGCCCCGACCCAATAAAATTCCCCCGCTATTTCCCTGTCTGCTCTGAATTGTATGAGCTTAGACCTTTAGTGCTTGTGGAGCTAGAAAACTTTCCGCATTGGTGCCCGCATTATTTATCTTCATGTAGCAAAGAAAAACACCGCGTTGACTCAAAGTTGGTATACGACCGTTGAATTTACTGGGAAGGTATCGTTCTTGATAATAACTTATCAGACTCAAGAGATTTTTTAGCGGGACGTACATTTACCTGCCCCTACGGCACCGAGCACAAATTCTTGATTAAAAGGAGGTACGTAAATTCCGCCCTCTCTTTCATTAATTTCTCTCTCTTACCGGTCATTTTCGACTTGAATAAGTCGTACCCCCCCACGTTTGATGACCACAAACTT
>Ga0114995_10001188_pt1 | contig 18422 bp, 22 predicted proteins | sample ArcticOcean_MG_C_11_FD_87038 | JGI IMG/M metagenome (GOLD analysis project Ga0114995, IMG submission 87038) | Marine microbial communities from western Arctic Ocean - ArcticOcean_MG_CB2_154 | ecosystem: Environmental > Aquatic > Marine > Oceanic | place: Arctic Ocean: Canada Basin | collected... | reverse complement strand
TGCTGGTTAAAGTCTATTGCAGTGGCATAGTGTCTAGAGTTGTTGGGCTATTGCATAGACCCGGATTTAAGGGCGCTTACTTAAAAAAGGCCCAGGGTAACACCAAATTTTTAACTTGTTAAAATTAACACAGAGTTTTGGAAACGCTTTGCAAGTTCAACCGCCAGCATTTTTTCATGTAGAACGAATGAGTTTAGAGACAATCGTGGTCAATTTTTGTGGATTAAAGGGTTTCACAAGCCAGGCAGTAGCACCTGCTTCTTTACCCTTTAGCCGTTTATACCCTGCAGTTTCTATGGTTAACATTAATATGGGAGTGAACTTAAATTTGGGCTCTAGTCTAAGCGTTTGGGTCAATTCAACCCCATCCATATCAGGCATATTGATATCAGTAATGATTAAATCAACTGTTTTATCCGATAAAACTTCCAAGGCTTCGGCACCATTCTCAGCCTGCATCACGGTGTGGCCTGCCCTTTTCAGTGTGTCCACAATCATATGTAGTGTAGAAGGAGAATCGTCAACTGCCATTATAGTTGCCATAACTATAGTCCCTATATTTCTAAAAAAATAAAAAGTTGTCTACTGGGTTCTGGCCCCTTAGATCTAATTTCAACCCACCTAGCTAATGCAAAAAAAAGCAAAAAACCATTCTGATTTTTCCCAAGTGTCCTAAGAAATTCTATGAAGGGTACTCTTAGTAACATGAATAGCACCTGCAAACCCATAGTAGCATGACTCAAGTTCATGTGGGTCATTATAGTTTGGATTCTTACTTTTTTTAACTTTTCGTGTTTCAAGGCGTTCACCGTCATCAAGATTTATAACTAAGTTTACTGCCTTGCCATCATCCATACTGATACTCTTATAAAGGTAAGTGTTAATCATACCTACAAATAAGAGGTATTCATACATTGCCAGGGTGAGTATAAAACAGTACTCAAGGCCTTGCTGTGTATAGGTTTTCCATATTATATAATAAAGAATAAGGAAACCACCCCACAACAATTCCTAAACATGTCCGCTGAGCTAATGCACTACTAGTGCCATACATACTATAGGTCCAAAGCGGTGCATATATACAACCCCTAGTAGCCCTTAGCTTTACGCACCAGCCTGCGGAAAGGTTAGGACTAGCCTGCGTTAAAGACTACGAATGCCTACCGGTAGCTAAATAGTTGTTACCGCCGATACAATAATGACCCACTAGCGCCGATTTAAAATTGACCCACCTGAGGCAAAATGGCCACTGATCATAACGGGTTACCCAGCAAGGTAGTGATTGATAAAAGTGGCACACATGATGCAAGTTTCGAAAACATCAATATTTTGATTTTTCTATCTGGATTGCTCTGCTTTATTGACATACTCAAAGTGAAGTATCTAAATAATATCGTGAAGCAGACCATCGCGTTATTAAGAAAATAACTAAGCCGATGATGGGGTTTAAAGTGTTTTACTCTGGCAGCGTAACGTTAGCTGGAATTGAAACTGCCCATATGATCAGAAAAGGGCAATTCGCTAATAACCAGTTACCAGCACACCAACAATTCATGGCGCTTGCAGTATAGCCATGTTGGACAATTGGCACCTTTAGACTTTTACAAATATTTGCGACAGAACCCATTTTCAAGAAGGGCCTCTTATGAATAAATATAGAGAAATATGATGCTGTTACACTATATTCGCCGAATTCCAACCGAGGGTTGGAGCCGAGACAAATGAGTCACACTCCCTGTCCTCGCTGAATAGCCTAACTACGAGCTCAGCGTGGATTGTCCAAATCAATGGCACCCAGTCAGAACGGACGTTAGACATTTTTACGTTCTAACGCCTCATTAATTGGGAAATAATAGTGGACTATTATGTGAAGCGTTGCTTATCAATGCGATTTCATACTTATCTTTTGATATACGGTTGGACCACTGCCATGCTCCGAGCTACCGTCTCTTCCTTTTCACCGACGGGCGCAACATAGTGGATTGCAGCCTCAGCTGCTGGTCGCCCTGCAATTTTCGATATCACCCAAGTTGCCAGATACTGCGATGACATACATCCACCAGCCGTAGCGACGTTTCCATTGGCAATAAAAGGCTGGTTGAGCACATCAATGCCAGCCTCTATCACCCAAGGTTTTGTCGTTAAGTCGGTGCAGGCGGGTAACCCATTTAATAAGCCCAGTGTTGCGAGTAGCAAGGTGCCTGAACATTGTGCGCCTATAACTTGTTTTGAGGGGTCTAGGTCTAATTGAGCCAATATGGCTTTGTCCTTGGCTATCTCTCGGGTATAGATTCCACTACCAAATAGCACCACGTCTGCTTGTTGGGCGAATGCTAATGGCTGTTGGGCTTCAATAGTAACTCCGCTCATCGAAGTAACTTTTTCAGATGGGCAGGTTATCTGAACATTCCAACCCTCACCTTTCATTCGGTTCAAAATCCCCAAGGCGATAAACGAGTCCAACTCGTTAAATCCATCGAAAGTTAAAATTGCTATATCCATCTTTATACCCTTTTACCAATACTCTGAATAGTTAATTTTGGTTGTTTTGGTCAACACATAAATGAAACTAGAATTTACAGCCATGTCTGGGTTCTCCAGAATTTCGTAGGTGTAATTTCTGGCACCTTCCAACAACATCACCCGCTGCATAGAAATGTATATTCAAACAGGCATATGAGTGGGCATTATTCTAATATGGTTGACCATTGTCATGGCAGTTTCTAGTACAGCTTATTAACCTTGGCTCTTGAATCAATCTACGACTGCTTGGGCATTGCTAAGAATATCTTACCTGAAGCTTTGAGCGCGTCAACTTGCATGGTGGTCGACGTTAGGTGTGAGGTGAGCCAGCCCACAACCATCGTTATAAGTGGCCCACCTTTACTAATATCGTTGTTGCCTGTTCAACATAAGGAAAGTGCTCACTCAGGTGAGGACTACGAATCCAAGAACCCTGCGGATAGCGGCCATACTCATCAATTAGCTCCCCACTTATTACAAATATCTCTTCACCACCAAAGTGTGTATGCCGTTGAAAACGCTCACCTTTAGGCCACATAACTAACGCTGTAGATTCACCTTGATAACTATGCAAAGGCATAACCATTAAATTGCCACTGCCAGATAACCAACTTTTTTGTGTTGTATCAATGGCTATATGCTCATGATCCCCAGGTTGAAACTGGTGTAGTTTTACCAATAATACACATCCTCCAGTACTAAAAGGAGCGTGACAAAACCCTTTTGGATTACGAAGGTAACTACCCACATTATAGTCGCCACTTTGGTCAGAAAAGGTGCCAGATAGCACAAAAATTTCCTCGCCAAGAGGGTGATCATGCTGTTTAAAATTAGCCCCTGGTTCAAACTTAACCAAGCTAGTAGCGTGGCCTCTTTCTGCCTCTTCTCTAGCTAAAGGTTTACGCCAAACCCCTGAATGAGGGCTAGCTACCCATGGCTGCCCGTGTGTATTAATAAATAATTTTTCATCAAAATTCATATTCAGCATTGGGCTTCCTTTAACGGTTACAATTTTAGAAATACCTTATTCCTACACTCCTACACGAGAGCATCTGGCATTAGAGCACCCCCAAAATTACTAAACGCTGACCATCTAAGAGCGCGTAATCGCCTTCACAGCAGCAGCACTTTCTAGCACAGATTTTTTAAGTGGCATTGGGGTCCAGTTGAACAAAGTCCGAGTTTGTGCGTTGTCAGCGTGTAGATTCATACCTAGAAGCCCCAACATACCCTGTGCCTCACGATCAAATAGCGCCATAAAACGCAGTAGGAAATTTGGTGCCACGCGTGTACTAGGCCCCTTGTAACCATTATCTTTTAAAATTTGAGCCACTTCTATAAAGCTACTACCCTTACTCGGCGAAGCAACAATTCGCTTGCCTACAGCATCGGGTGTGATCATTGCTTGAACATGCAAGGTAGCCACATCACGCACATCTACTAATGGAAACACAAAGCTTGGCAGCAGAGGCATTTTCCCACGTAGCATCTGATCCAACATGTCCATCGATTGGCCCGTTATTACATTACCCAGTGGAGGGCCGAATACGCCCCCAGGATGCATACTAACCATTTCCATCTTATCTGCACCTACCTGGCCTTCTATAAAGTCCCAAGCTGCCTTCTCGGCCAAAGTTTTACTTTTAGTGTACGTGCTGATGCTAGCCGCGTTAATATCAGTCCAATCTTTAGGGCCAAATACACCTGTTTTCATACTCCCCATCATGGCTAGAACAGAGCTGGTTAAGACCACTCGTTTTACCCCTGCTTTTTTGGCTGACCTTAACGCACGTAGGGTCCCCTCCACAGCTGGAATAATCATTTCATCCTCAGATTTTGGGTTGGCAATCACAAAGGGAGAGGCCACATGCATCACAAAATCACAACCTTGTACTGCCTCATCCCAGCCATCATCATGGGCAAGATTTAATTCAACAATGCTAAACAGGCTTATATCTATATCAGATGCAGCCAATGTTTCACGAACCTCTTTTTCCTTATTCTTACTACGCACAGAACCTCTTACAGCAAAGCCTGCAGTTAAAAGTTGCTGGGCAATGTGCAGCCCGATGTAGCCGGACACTCCTGTTAAAAGTACAGTTTGAGGCATATCAATTTCCTTTGCGATGGATTAATTACGTACTAGCCGGTATATTAAGCATTGCCTTAACGCCTGTCAAATTAAAATACCGAGCCGTACTAATAACATGAATTCTAATAAATCTAATAATTCAAATGTTCCAAGAGGCCGCCCTCGGACCTTCAATCGAGATCATGTATTGGATGTAGCGATGCAGGCCTACTGGCATGACGGCGTTGATAATGTGTCAGTAAATGAAATTTGTAAAAAAGCCAATGTCGCCAAGCCCGGCCTTTACCGAGAATTCACCAATGAAGATGGTTTGATGAAAGCAGCACTGCACAGCTATCAAAAAAAGATATTGGCACCTTTATTTGAAGCGTTAAAAGCAGATACACCTTTTAAGGAGACCCTTGGCAACATCGTCTCTTCAATCACTATGGAAAATAATGATGAGCAAGCGCCTAAAGGGTGCCTTATGGCCAAAATGCGTCAGTCGCGCTCGTATATGGGTGCAGGCACACAAGCAGAAATAAGTCATATCCATGAACGGGTGTTAGATGCTTTACACGATTGGGTTTTACGCTCAAAAACAAAAGGTGAATTCACCGCTGATATACCCCCAAAATTGGTAGCAACCTACATTGATACGCAGATTCATTGCGCAATGTTGCAGCTGGCTCAAGGCGGACATAAAACAACAGCCAAAGAAGTGCTTACATTATCTTTTTCTGTACTGTTATAATTCACTTATAGATGGGCTGTAATAAAACAAGTAATGACTTATTTAACTTTATTATGGGTTCGCCTATAGTACTGATATTAAAAAAGAAAAATTAAACAACCTTACAATCATTATTAGTAGGAGGTATCTTGTGTTGCGTGTGATTACTGCATTTCTATTCTTTCTGTCAGCTCCAATAGTTTTTGCTGATGCTCATTGGTCAGATTGGTCAGACAAAACCATGTGCAGATTAGCAAGGGACACTGGGCTTGACCAATACCGTCAGGCCGCGTTGGATAGAGGCTTGTCATGTGCTGTTGATAAGTCAGCAATCCCTGGATTCGTTGTAGCTAAAACAAATATAGAAGGCTTACTAATAAATAATTTTCGGTGCTCCCAAGGAAGCCATTACACAGGTAGCATTGTAAATAATACGGAGCAGCACATCGATAACGTGTTAATAACATCTTTTGACTACGACGGAGCCTTACTCGGTAGCTGCAGAAAATATGTAGGTTTGAGTCCTGAATCTTCAGATAGCTTTTTAGCTTTCAACTGTAGCTGTCAAGGATGGAATAGTTACGAAATTAATGCCCAATAACAAAGGTTAAGCAAACAAAAACCTTACTCAAGCTAGGTGAAAATCAAGTAGGGCTGAAAGCTATAGCTGGTAGCGAAGTAGGCGACGGGGAGATTGCTTCCCAGATGTTAACTGTGGCTGCAAAACTACCACAAGCAAAGAATGAGGCATTTTGCCAGCTTTTATGTACAAGGGTAAACTTCAAGGAAAGCCATAATTGCCAATGTAGTAAGAGTGACTGGGTATTTTGATAATAGTCACTACCTTATCTGCATTGCTTGTGTGCCACCTTCCACTCGCTGGCTGATACCCCATATTTATTTTTAAAGGCTTTGGAGAACGCACTTAAGTCCTGAAAACAAAGATACTGGGCAATATATGTAAGCGGGTTATCACTATTTATCAGTAGATTTTCCGCTATCTCATACCGACTTTCGTTAAGTACTTCGCTATAGCTTGTTCCTACTTCCTTGAGTTTGCGTTGAATGGTTCGTGTCTTGTAAGGAAGACGAAGGGCCAATGCTCCAATGTCAGATCTTCCCAGTGCAAGATTTTTTTGAATCGTCAATTTGACTGTTTCCTGAAAGCTAGGTTTATCATCAAGGTGCAAACTTGTGAGGTATTCAGACATCAGCTCATGAGCATTATCGTCCCGAGCAGGGAGCTTGTGATCAAGAAACTGACTGGGGAAAAATATTGCATCCTGCTCTCCGTTGAATTGAATCGGGCATCCAAAGTACTTCTTCAAAGACGCTTCATAGCCGCTATCTTTGAATGTAAATGTGACGCTTGAAGGCTGCCATTTGTTATCGGTCACGATCTTTAGCATTGCGTGAAGTGAAGCAAAAAACAGAATACTTCCCTGAGGGTAGCGAGCACTTTCCTGTGTATCCAAAGTGCGCGTAAAGCTTGTCACATCAGACCAAGTTTCTAGGGAATACTGCATCCCAATAGCCCGCGCTCGAACATGATTCCTTACACCCTCGATCGTCTGCTTAAAGGTTTTCGCCGCGCGGCCATAGAGAATGGTTTCTCGATTATAACCGATTTCCTTGCGCTTCTGAGTAAGAAGTAGGGCAAAATCAGGGCGATCCAGCCGTCTGGCAGCGACCTCTAAAAGGCAGGCACAATAACTGTAGGGAATAAGCTCCGTAGTACCATAGAGTATACTTCCTGGGCACCCAGTTTCTGCGAGTAACTGACTGGCATTACCACCTAGCTCCTCATAGAGTTCGGCTGTACCTGCCAAATATGTTCCCAACACACTTGCACTCAAAACGGTCTCCTGCATTTAGACGTAATGAAGTCTATTTTGCGCCACTTAGTGACGTAAAATAACTAATCTTTGGCGCACAATAACAAATTGGTCCTCGCTTTTCAAACTACACTGAATCACAGCATGAGAATGTTACATAATTAAAATGTTACGCACTCACTGCGGCACCACTAGATCAACCCCTTAAAGCGAGATAATACGAATGTCCAAAATTTCTTGACGTTAGAACAATAGTCGACCTGATCCATGTGTTAGCCAGCCCCTGCTGTGCCTATCAACTGGTGTTACTCAGGGCAGATTTTACTCGTATCTAAAATCCTGTTTCACTGACAAATACGAAATTCACAGATCTACCAGAAGAATCTGGTCTTGGCGTGAAGAGTTTGGTAACGAAATGATCAGGTCACGTCGCCTGGGCCAGCTAGTAACGAATAGTGAACTGCCGCAGTTTTGGCCTCTTGTTTGTATCTAACCCAATTCAAAACTAATAAAGGATCAAAATGAAGAATAATTATAGAATTCTGTGCGCACTCATTTCATGGACAATACTATCTCTTAGATTTGTCGATATGTTGATAATCGGTGAGCAAAGTAGTATTGCTGAAACATTGTTTATCTATTTTGGGTACTTCACAGTTTGGGCTAACATCCTTATTGCACTTGCTTTTACAGCACCTCTGCTTAATCCAGATAGAAAGTTATCTAGTTTTTTCATGCGCCCTGCCGTTCGTACAGCGCTCGCTTCTTATACTTTTATGACATCCGCTGTGTATTATATGCTGATCGTGCCTTATTGGGATCCTCAAGGTTTCACCTGGGTGACCGCTACAGGCCTACATGCAGTCATTCCAGCTCTCTATATTATGGATTGGTTATTCTTTGCTGAAAAGCGACCGATCTTCTATAAACATCTTCCCTATTGGCTTATATTTCCTGCTATTTATGGAGTGACATCAATCATCCGAGGGTTATTAACAAATGTTTACCCTTATCCATTCCTGAATGTAGCTGAGCTGGGCATTGCAGATGTATTATTCAATATGTTCGCATTAGTTGCAGTTTTTGCGGTGGTTGGCCCTGTTTTTATCGCTGTAGCGCATCTGGTATCTGATAGAACCGAATCCTAGGGCAAACAGATTTGTTGGCGAAATCATATAGATTATACATGAGGCTGCACTTTACCCCCTAGGGGGAATACAAAGGATTGTGTTACAGGCTGGGGTTCAATACTCGATTTTACGAGTCTACCCCAGCACTGCTTTTCTTGTTCTCAACAAAATAACGATTCAACACACTAAGACCCAATGGAGCTTCCACCTGCTAGCCTTCTTTCTCAGTCGGAAGCTAATTGACCATGGTTTTTAACGACGAATTCTAAATACAAGGTTAGTCAAAATAAACAAAAATGCACCTACACAAACGATTGTTGGGCCAGTAGGGGTATCCATTAGATAGGAAATTTGTAAGCCAGAAACACTGCAAAAAGTGCCTAAGCAGGCTGCGATCACAGCCATCATCTCTGGAGTGCTGCTGAACGTGCGTGCAGTTGCAGCCGGTACAATCAACATGGCTGCAATCAGTAGAACCCCCACTACTTTAATGGCAACAGCCACCACAATCGCCAAGGAAATAGTTAATATCAGTTGTTCCTGTTTAGGTTTAAAGCCGCAAGAAAGCGCTAAGTCAGAGTTAAGTGTCGACAATAAAAGACCAGGCCATCGCCAAGCAATAAGGCCTAAGACAATCAATGCTCCACCCCAAATCAGCATAAGATCTTTAGGTCCAACAGCTAAAATATCACCAAATAAATAGGCCATTAGGTCAATACGGACCCCAGATAAAAAAGAAACTGCAACTAAACCGATGGCTAATGATGAGTGAGAGGCCACACCAAGCAGAGTATCCATGGCAAACCCTCGCCCAGTTAGGCTTGACACCATAATAGCCATTAATAAACAAACGACGAGAACCCCCAAAAATAGTGGTGCTGATAATGTCAGAGACAGTGCGATACCAAGCACAGCAGAATGAGCAGTGGCGTCGCCAAAATAAGCCATGCGTCTCCAAATGACGAAACAACCTAAGGGCGCTGCTGCCAGGGCAACACCGATACCTGCTAGCATGGCTCGAACTAAAAAATCATCAAACATCAGACACTCGCTCAGCCTGGGTATGGGAGCGATGGCCTTGATGGAGATACAATGCAGCTTCACTTTCGCTATCGAGACCAAAAAGAGCATGGTACTCTGGTGAGCCGCGTACTGTTTCAGGCTTTCCCTGACAACAAATATGACCATTAAGGCAAATTACCCGGTCAGTTTGGCGCATCACTACGTGCAGTTCGTGGCTGATCATCACAATGGCACACTTAAGATGCGCTCTCACATTGGCAATTTGTCGATAAAATTCGGCCGTTCCTCGATGGTCCAAACCTTGGGTGGCTTCATCAAGTAACAATAAGTCTGGTGCGCCTAGTAGCGCTCGGGCCAGCAGTACACGCTGAAATTGTCCACCAGACAATCCCATGATTTGTTGTTTATCAAGCTCAGGTACACCAGCGTGGCTCAAAGCGCTGGCAACCGTGCTCTGCGAATGTCCACCTGGCAAATTCATAAAGCGCTTGACTGTCATTGGTAATGTTTCATCAATATGCAAGCGTTGTGGTACATAGCCAATTTTTAAACCTGGCTTTTTTTTCAATACACCTGAGCTGGGCTGCAGTGCGCCAATCAAGGTTTTGAATAAGGTGGTTTTGCCTGAACCATTAGGACCGAGAATCGTCAAAATCTCTTGCGACTCAACCGACAAATTAATATTACTGAGAACTTTGCGCTGCCCAAGATAAATCGACAAGTTGTCGCATTCGATTAACATAGATGCCTAACCTACTCTCTTAAAGAATAACTATGGGGTAACAATAAAATAATTTTTATTTACCATTTCTGTAATGTTATGTTATAACATAACTATAATATTTACTATTTAAATATTTATTGTTACCAGTAATTTATAGGAGTTCCTAATGCGCCATTTTTTAATCGTCTCAGCAGTTTTAACGCTGAGTTTAACCCTTAATTCTTATGCTAAAACACCTTCTGTAGCGGTCGATATTGCCCCTATACACTCTTTAGTGAGTCAGGTGATGGAAGGCGTCGGGCGACCTAACCTGCTAATCCCTGCTGGAGCTTCCCCACATCAGTACACACTCCGCCCCTCAGAAGCAAAAGCATTAGCTGATGCAGAGGTTGTTTTTTGGGTGGGTGAGGGTCTTACACCTTGGCTGGAAAAGTCCTTAGATAATTTGGCTGAATCAGCCCAGAAAATTGAAGTGTTAGAGGTTTCTGGAACTACCACCTACCCATTTAGAGAGGGTGTCACCTTTGAGTCACATGATGATGGCGAAGAGGAAGGGCATGATGATACCCATGCCTTTGAATGGGCGGGTGCTTTTAAGCTTGCCGCTGGCGAGTACGTTTGGACTTTTGCAAAAGTTAACGGTGATTATGCTGACCCAAAAATGAAATTAGTTCTTCTTGCTAGTAATTTAGATGGAGAAGCAGCCATTGAACATGGCGAGAAAACAGCGGAAATATTGATTGAATCGCGAGCGATTGAGCAAGTTCATGGGGATACACTGACCGCCAACGACAGTAATGCATACCAATTGGTTTTTGATACTGATAAAAACCTAACTGAATTTCGCATTGTTATTAATAAAGAGGGGGTTTATACCGTGTTTGCTGAACATGCACCTAGTGAGTTTGAAGCTGGTGAGTATTTCTTCCAAACTGCGGACCAGCGAGATATTGAACCATTAGCACAAGAACCTGATGCAGATGCAGATGCAGATGAGCACCATAATCATGATGGAGTAGATCCACACGCTTGGCTTGATCCGGGAAATGCGAAAATCTGGATTAACGAAATTAACCAGGTTCTATCAAAACACGACCCAAAAAATGCTAAGGTTTATGATTATAACGCCAAGCAAGCAATAGCCGAGTTGAACACTCTTATTGTCACCACGCGTAAAAAAATTAACAGTATCGAAGGGCTGAAATTTATCGTTTTTCATGATGCTTATCAGTATTTTGAAAAACGCTTTGGTATTTCAGCAGCAGGGTCTATAGCACTCGGCGACGCCGAAGATCCGAGCCCAGCCCGTATTAAGGAGATTCGAGATACTGTAAAGGAAATAGGTGTAACTTCCGTATTTACTGAGCCTCAATATAATCCAGGCTTAGTTGAAAATGTTTTTGAAGGAACTACAGTTTCTGTCATCGGTGTCATGGACCCTCTGGGCGCCAGCTTGCCGGTGGGAAATAGCCATTATCAGCAATTGATCCAAGGCATGGTTAAGAGCTTAAGTCAGTGTAAGTAAGTGATTCCATTTAAGGGGTCTCTAAAAACCTTATTTTTAGAGATCTCCTGGCACCCTTATGGTTACCTTGGACACACTAGCTGTTAGATTGCATCCAATTATGACTCAGTATTTGCACTGGCTTTTGACCCACCTATTGGATTTACTGATACTGTATCGTTCAAATATTTAGGCAACTTATAGCGAAGTTCTAGCTCTGTGTGGCGAGCAGTTTTTCTACTCGATATTCCTTCACAAAAATACCAACATCTAAGTGAACTTAACAATGCCATATCAATCATTCCACATTGTCTCCCGAGCTATCACGTCAGGAGGTTTATACGTGGGCGGGTTTTTCAATGCCGATATGGAGTGCTCATGGTTCAGATCTGGATGCGACCTAACACACCTTAGTCCGAATGATCAGAGGTGGAGGAAATCTGTAAGAAAATTTCTACGAAGGTTTTAAACGTACGGGAGAACGTGGCTTCGCTCTGCAACCGTTTATAGGCCTCAAAGCCGCATATAAGTTGAAGTCTGCGGCCAACACTAAGCCGATCAATCAGGGCCAGTGTTGTGCCTAGGTTTAATACCCATTTGGTGACAAAGGCGTAAGCAATGGCGAGGCGACCTTTGGTGGGCCAACCATGAACCTGTGCGGTGTGGCAGGTTAGCTCAGCGTTTTAGATTTAGATTTTTGCTAAAATAATTAACAATCAACCTGAACAGCCAAAGGTACTTAATCATTTTATCGACTAGCGCCATGTTAGCCCGACATTTAGCCACTTGCCTTAAGCTCCAGTGCAGGAAGGTCAACATAAAAGCCATTTTAACGAAAGAATAGGGCTTTAGGATATCTCATAACTCATAACTCATAAACAGGCGGCATAACGTATTGATTTATGATCTTAAATGTTAGATATTATAGAGGAACCGGCACATATATATTGCCAGAAACAAGTATCTACTCGCTTGAAATCGCTTAGCGTTATGCGTATAGACAACATTTTTATACCAGAGCCACATGAAAAACAAACCTGAAGTAATGAATGATGACGAAAAAGCACCCCCATCCAGCGTTCAAAGCGGTGGTTTCAGTTTACTGCGTATGGCAGGCTGGTTTGGCGTCATTATTGCTACGCCATTTTTCCTTTGGGTGCCACTTGGGTTTACTGGCCTAGTACCATCCATGGTTGACGTGTTCGGTATCGTTGGGGTTCGCATTCCTGCGGCCATCACAATTGCTGGACTACTAATAGCATCTGTTGGGTTTCACCGAGTTTAGAGGGGATCATCCGGGCCCTTATCCGGAATAAATTAATGATTAAGTAAGGAAATTAGTATGTTCAAACTATCAGATTTATTCATTTTGCTGGCAGTTGCGGTGTCTTTTGCAGTGTCTGGGTTACTCTGGTTTGAGGGTAAACAGTTGGAAGGGTTATTCACTGCTATATGGGTGCCGTCTATTCTAGCGTTCGGTATCTACTTCAAGTTGTCAAGCCTGCTAGCTAGGAGGGATGACTCATGATTGCAGACAACTTGTTGGGTATCGCTATGTTTGTATTCGTGATTATGTTCATAGGTCTCGTTCTCACATTTTTAGAGTTTCGATACGGTGAGCCCAAGAGGCAGCAGGAACGTGCTGAAAGGAAACAAAGATCTAAGGACTGAAATTCACTTTTTAGCCTGGTTCACACACATTTTTTGTGTCACTAAGGCCTGGTTCATGTCCGTTAAGGTGGGTGGGCTTAGTTGGTTGCCCTACCCACTCGCTGCCTGCCTTTAGATAGGTAGTGGCTTAGCGTGATATTAGTTGATGCTAGGTTTAGCTTAGTGCTATGTGAAAAAGCGCTTTTAGCCTAATTGTTTTCAACAGATCATCAAGCAAGCTGAAAGCGGTGTGCCTATCCCAGAGTTGTGCAGTGAAAATGTATATGTCGCCGTAGCCGCTTGGATGGAATTGTAGATCCCCAAATACTTAATCAGAATGTCTAGGTATTCCAGAGACTTAGAATTAACAAAAAATGACACCTACCTTGGCTCATATTTGGCTGCCTATGCCTCGTATGTGCCTGCCAGTAATTCTATTATTACTGCCCCTAGATCTGAGCTACCATCAAAAATAGAGTATTACGCTCAATCAGCTAATATCTCGACTTATTTGGGTAGATGCGAATGCTAAAAAAGGGCTATAAAGCTCATTTACAGGCTAATCAGTTTGGCCTAAACACTTTACCTATCTGTGGGGCCAGAACGCGAGCACGAAGCCTGTGCAAACACAAGGGCAATATTAATGGTTGGTGTAAACTACACGGTGGAGCCCCTACAGGACCGATTAACCAAGCCTTTGAACAGAACCACCACCGATAGGTCCTTGGCCTCAGAACGAAAGAAGAAATCACTTTGCGCAAGCCTTTATCAGAGATGGCCAGAACATCCAAATTTTCCACCACAAATAATTCCAAAGCTTAAGGAAGACTGTCTTCACGGAACAGTTGTGCATACTTTAAAGTGCGTGAGAGATACAAATCATAAGCTAAGTATTAAAAGCTGCCAATCGATTGATAAATCAATAAATTTAGCACATAGTGCGTGGATGTTTAAAAAATACCGTTACCTGAATAGCTTACGTGTCTTCGAAGTAGCGGCTCGCAATCTCAGCTTTACCAAAGCTGCTGAAGAACTGTACATGAGCCAAGGCGCAGTGAGCTATCAGATCCGTGAACTTGAAACTAGGCTCAGTCTCAAACTGTTCAGGCGAGAAATACGGCAAGTTAGCCTAACCGATGCTGGCGAGCGACTTTACAAGGTGACACGCCGAGCTTTAATCGACATTGATTCAGAAATAACAGCACTTACCAGTAGCCAAGACATGGCCACTCTCACCATTGCAGCAAGCACTTATTTCACTACGCGCTGGCTATCAAAACCTCTCACTCAGTTTCTTAACACTCATCCTGATATGGCCCTGCAACTGCAGCACTCTGTAAACACTCCAGACTTTAAAGTAGGCAAGTATGATCTTGCTATTCGATGGGGAAAGCCCCCTTGGAAAGGGGTAATCTCAAGAGAGTTGATGCCCATGCCTATGATGCCTGTGTGTTCTCCAGACCTACTAAAGGGCCACAATACATTGCAAAATCACCCTATTAGTTTGGCTTCTTTTACCCTACTTCGTGATCAAGAAAATGTGGATCTTTGGCCTGATTGGCTGCGCAAAGCTGGCGTTCCTGAAGAAGCCATTATCCACAGTAGAGTGATTGCAGATCCTGTGGTGCGCACCCAGGCAGCACTAGATGGTCAAGGCATTATGCTTGCCGATGGCTTGGTAGATGCGGAGCTTGAAAATGGCTCACTAATAACGCCGTTTGACATCAATTTAGAGGGTTATGGTTATCACGTTTTATGGGATGAAACGGTAGAGTTAAGCCCAGCATCTGTACAATTTCTTGGCTGGCTTATGACCCAAGCATAGCGATTTATAACTCACTTATGCATTAAATAAACTGATGTATAAAGGATATTATTAGTTTGTACCTGTGGTTTTTATGTGGGATATTTTTTTGTACATAATCTAAGGCTTGTGCAGTTGGTTGTACCAAATATGCCTACGAATAACCAGAGGTGCTCATATGTCTACTGCACAGAACTCCCCTCACGTAGATCCTATATTTAGTCCAAATCCCAGACCAAAGTCCAGTACAACAAGAGAAAAACCAAAGGTATGGCATTATCTACCCCCCTTACCACTTCAAAGCTCAGCCTATTTTCGTACCCCTTTTTCTTTAGTTTTAGCATTTAAGTGGATGATTTCAAGTTGGCTCCCTCTTTCAGAACGGCTTATCATCCTAGCTTTATCAGTGCTATCTTGGGTGTTTTTTCATCCAGCCATTGAGGCTTGTAGTGAGTTTGCACTGGGTTGGATCACTCAAATTTACCTACGTAACTTGGTGTTGATGACCTTCATTGCTGGCGGGCTACATTTATACTTTTATAGTTCTAAAAAACAAGATAATGACCTGAAATATGACGCTCGCGCACAGATTGAAAAGAACAAGAAATTTACTTTTCAATCCCAAGTTAAAGACAATATTTTCTGGTCTATCGTTAGCGGTGTCACTATTTGGACAGGCTACGAAGTTCTGATGATGTGGTCTCTGGCCAACGGCTATGTGCCCATGTTGTCATTGACAGACGATTATCTTTTATTAGCTTTGTTGATTTTTTTGGTGCCCATTTGGGAAACTCTTTACTTTTTCGTGATACACCGTTTTTTACACTGGCCACCGGTGTATAAAACAATCCACCATTTACACCATCGTAACACCAATGTTGCTCCTTGGTCTGGCATGTCTATGCACCCCATTGAGCACCTATTATTTTTAGGATCAGTGATGATTCACTTTTTTGTAGCCGCTAACCCGTTACTCATTATTTTTCACTTGCAGTATTACACCCTTAGCGCTATTTCTACACACACAGGATTTCAAGGCCTCAATATTGGTGGCCGTATGGTGATAGCTTTGGGCACTTTTCATCATCAACTGCACCATCGTTTTTTTGAATGCAACTATGGTGGCTTAGAGGTACCTATGGACCAATGGGCCGGATCATTTCACGATGGAACTGATGAGTCCCATAAGCAATTTATACAGAAACGAAAATCACAGTCTCTTAAAGCACGTTCGGAGAAAGCCCATGTCTAAACCTGTATCCATACCCATGTGTAAACTGAGCGTTAAAGAGTTATTAGAGTTAAAGGGTGTGCGGCAGATCTCTTTTGTGCAGGTGGCAAGAGCAGAAGAAGCCATCGCTGCGGCGCAAGCTGGTATTGATATGATAGGCACTGCATTTGGTGAGGATACTTATGGCTATCCTGCTCTTATCCCTCAAACACATTTTCAGTTTGGCCTTACCTGGGGCCGTCACGCTAATGCTGACGAGGCCTTGCGTGACGCGATGAAAGCAATGGAAGCTGGCGCTCAATCTATCTACTGTGGCATGAGCCCGCAGGTGGTTGAAGTCTTGGCACGAGAAGGTGTGCCAGTGATCGCTCACGTTGGGCTAGTGCCTCCTAAAGCTACATGGGTGGGTGGTATGCGCGCCGTGGGTCGTAATGCCCAGCAAGCCTCTCAAGTTTTTCATGACTGTAAGGCCTTTGAATCTGCAGGAGCATTTGCCGTAGAAATGGAAGTGGTAGCTGCCAAGGTAGCTGCAGAAATAACACAGCGTTTGTCTATGCTCACCATTTCCTTAGGCTCTGGTTCAAAGTGCGATGTGACTTATTTATTCTCTGCCGACTTATTAGGCGAAAATACAGGCCACATTCCTCGCCATGCTAAAACCTATAGAAATTTTGCAGCGCAACGTGATTTTATGCAACAAGAACGCATTGAAGCTTATATGGAGTTTAATGCAGATGTAACTACTAAATCTTACCCAAACATCACCCACGATGTTGCTATTAAAGAGAGTGAATTTAGCCAGTTCATTAATAATATCAGCTAAATTTAAATAATTAACTCCCAATGGATTGACTCTAAAACCCAGCTTAAAAATGTACTGGACCTAAGCACTCATTACCAGGAACTGCTCAATGAATACCCAACGTTTCACCTGCCGTATTAGTAATGTGGAAAAACTAAGTGACCACATTAGTTCGATTGAGCTACACACCGAATGTGCGTTGTTTAAAGGCCTTGCACCTGGAGCGCATCTAGACGTCTTACTTAAAGACAACCTCATGCGTCAGTATTCTATCTACAGCTATTCAGCAGACCACAAAACCTGCCGTATTGCCGTAAAACGCGAAGACCAAGGCCGCGGTGGATCATTAAAAATGCACCAACTGGATGAACATAATCTTTTAACAGTAAGCCAACCCCGCAATAACTTTGTTCTGCAGGATGGGCTACCCCACTATACTCTCATCGCAGGTGGCATTGGCATAACACCTATTTTTTCTATGGCTCATCAGCTCAAACTTAGCGGTCACAAAGTCACCGTTTTTTACCTTGTGCAGTCATCTGCCGATGCTGCATTTGCTAATTTATTAAATGATTTAGATTTAGGCCATAATCTCCACATCCATAGCACCCAAGAAAGTGGACGAATAGACTTTAATCTGGTGTTTACTCACCTGCCAAGAGAAACAACAATTTATACTTGTGGCCCACAATCCATGATGCAGGCCGTAGAGCAAGCCGCCGAGTCTGCACACATAAAAGTTCATCTAGAGCGATTTAGTGCCTTACCTATTGATACTGGGCAGGATAATAACTTCCAAGTTGAAATAAGCTCAACGGGAGCCGTTTATACTATTGAGGAAGACGACAGCATCATAGACGTGCTGCTAGAGGAAGGTATTGAAGTAGATTACAGCTGCCTAGAAGGGGTTTGCGGCGCATGCATTACTGCAGTTATTGAAGGCTCTGTAGAACATCGTGACAGCATACTCTCAGAAAAAGAACAGGTTTCAAATAAAATGATGTGTGTTTGCGTTTCGCGTGCCTCTTCTGCAAAGATAGTGCTGGATCTATAGGTTTTCTGGACGATTCATTTATTAATTGCTTTATGTGGATGAGTTAATATTTAAATAGTCAACTGGGCCGCTCCTGAACATAGACTCGACTCAACAAACTTAAACCCAATAGGTAAGATAAAATATCGTTCGCTATCAAGAAGTTGGGGAATAATGACGTGGTCAAGCTTTTTAGTACAACCCAGTTAAGAGGCTTTTTGTAATTCTAGTCGCGGCATTTTTATCTCAGCTTCAAATTGATTGGGCGACTTATAGCCCAAATATGAATGTAACCTGAGGCTGTTGTACCACATGGTAATGTAGTTCATTACGTCCTGCTGGGCCTCGTTACGCGTTTG
>Ga0114995_10001183_pt1 | contig 18467 bp, 17 predicted proteins | sample ArcticOcean_MG_C_11_FD_87038 | JGI IMG/M metagenome (GOLD analysis project Ga0114995, IMG submission 87038) | Marine microbial communities from western Arctic Ocean - ArcticOcean_MG_CB2_154 | ecosystem: Environmental > Aquatic > Marine > Oceanic | place: Arctic Ocean: Canada Basin | collected... | reverse complement strand
TCGTCATTCTCACAATCGTCATTCTCATAATCATCTATGTAACCAGGTGGTATTGTTTCACCGCCATATATATCTAAAACCTCTTTCACTACTTCTTCGCGCTGAATATCTACCTTTTCAAATTCAAAACTGCTAATACTGGATGAACGTTTTCCGCGAAATTTATCTAGAAAATCTTCTAAACCATTTTGTTCTTTAATATTATCTCGCTGATCTAAATCTCCAGTTATCACTAATTTACTATTTTCGCCTAAACGTGTCAGTAACATCTTCATTTGGGAAATAGTTGAATTTTGCATTTCATCTGCCACTATCCAACAATCTTTGAATGTTCTTCCACGCATGTATCCGAGAGGCGCAATCTCTATAATTTTTTCTTCGATTAACTCGGATACTTCATTTGGATGTATAAATTGATATAATATGTCATATATGGGTCTAACCCAAGGAGCCATTTTTTCTTCTAATGTTCCAGGTAAATATCCTAGATCTTCATCAACGGATACCGATGGACGTGTAAAAATTAATTTCTCACATTTACCAAGAAGAAAATTTCGCACAGCATATTCGGTTGCAAACATTGTTTTTCCTGTACCTGCTGGTCCGGTTGCAATGATAATCTTTTTCGATTTGGAACGTAATGTTGATGCATATATCTCTTGACTCTTCGTCTTGGGACGAGCAAATTTTTCTTCAAAAAGGTCTTTTTCACGTTGAGACAAATATTGCATGTTTTCATATGTATTCATCTGTTCTTTCAACGTTGGTTTTGTTTCATTGTTATACTCATTTAATAACTCTTTCTCAACTGCCTTTTTTGATTTTCTTCCTCGTTTTTTAGGCCCACCTAAATGATTATGCGATGACACACTCATATATTAATTATTCTATTATATTTTTTCCATAGATTATACGATATCTAACGTACAATCAGAAAAAATCATTTATAATAATTAATTATACGACTGGATATTTAGTAAAATGCCTGGTCCTACACATAATTTAAATATTCAAGAATATTCTTTGGATGAACTTTTAGAATTATTTGATTTACATGATTACAGTTTCAGTATGAATGATTTGAAAAAAGCAAAACGCAAGGTTGTCATGCTTCATCCCGACAAATCTAAATTAGATGCCAAGTATTTTCTTTTTTATAAGAAAGCATTTGACGTAATCATTCAGTTTTATGACAATCAAAACAAACAAAATAAAGAAGTGGATAGCAAAAATTTAGCCTATGATCCCAATTATGGTGAAATGAATAAAGGTACATCAAAACAAATTTCTAAAACTGTACAAGATATGAAATCGGAAATGTTCCAAGAACAATTTAATGAATTGTTTGAAAATAATCATATGGGAAATCAACCCGATCCTAGTCGTAATGAATGGTTCACACAAGAAAAATCCGATTTTGATATTCCTGGCGGTAAAATGTCTGGACAAATGATGAATGAACAGTTTCAAACCATTAAACAACAATCCAATGGACTTATTCGGTATAACGGAGTACAAACGATCAATCAAGATCACTCAACAAACAATCATTTATATCAAGAAGAAGATGATAACAGTTATGTATCAAGTGATCCATTTGGTAAATTGAAATTTGACGATTTACGAAAAGTTCATCGCGATCAAAGCATATTAGCAGTCAGTGAAAATGATATACATAATATACAAACATATAAAAGTGTGGAAGAATTTAACCAAGCGCGCAACCAACATTCCTATGATCCTATGGAAAAACAACATGCAGATAAATTACTCCAAGAACAAGAACAAGCGATGCGTAATAAAATGATGCAAAAAGAATATAGGTCCAAACTTGAAATCGAACAAAACGAAGCAAAAAACAAAGCCGTATTATCTTCTTTTTTGATGTTGCAAAATAAAAAATAATTCTCTAAACAGGAAAGAATTATTTTTTTCACATTTACTTTAATTTTCTTAATGTTCTGGCCTGACGAACATTATATCCCCTAAGACGCTCGACCTCCGTCAATCTCGGTCTTCCGCGCTTTTTACTGGTTGTTCTACGTTTCTTGGTCTTGTTGTGGGTTTTGCGGCAAAAAGTACGTTTTGTACCCTTGGCAACCTTGCACCCCTTAATTTTTTTGCAACGGTTAGGTTGCGATGTACGTTTTCCTTGACAAAGACTTTTTCCCATTATATATATCATATATATATATTTATGGAGAAGCGGGATAGGTAGGAGATAAAATATCATCGATATCCGTGCTAAATTCCCTCATAAGTTTTGCACGCGATGGTGTAAGATAGGCGCTTGTAGAATCTCGCACTAATTTTGGACGTTCAATTGGAGTAAAATTATCAGGATCGTCTTCCATTTGTGACGATGTGTTAAATGCGGTTTGTTTTCCTTGCGTGTCTTCGCGTGCCAAAATATGTTTGTATTGATCATCACTTCCGTCAGAATTAATAACCACATTCAAATCATTCAATAACCCGATAATAAAGTTGTCATTTTCAATATTTTTCTTTTCCGAAAAATCTATAATTTTTTTTTTCAAATCACGTACATTATCATATAATTCTTTATTTACCTTTTTTAAACGAGGAGGTGGTATAGGCATACGAAAACAATGCATATCGATTGTTAATGATTTTTCTAAATCTTTTCGAATGGAGAAGAGCATTTTTTGAACACACAATCGGAAATAATGTTTTGTAATAAACGTACTATTACTATCGTCTAAAGCCATTAAATTTTTGAATAACACATGATTCGGTAGTTCATCCTTTATCAATGAATTTTGAACCGACTTTCCTGCAAGTATTTTAAATGAATCTCCACCTTTACTGTATATTCCTTCGATAAATATTTCACATTCATCAATATTATCCACCAACATATGATATTCTTTGGTTGTTTCTTTTGACAAGTTCCCAATTTCGAGTTGATTCACAAAAGTTCCTTTTCTATAATCATAAATGGTTCCATTTTCTACGCAAATAACATTGTTTTCAAATACTAAATTGGTTTCATTAAATATAATTTCACCATATACATTCCCGGTGTGTTCAATTTCATTAATAAACCAATTATTTGTTCTTGAATGAGAATGACCTAATGCATTCATCAATTGCGCGTTATGTTCATCGCCAAGAGCAATAAAATGATATGATTTATCTTGTAAAACATCCTGTGTTAATTCATCGATTTCTAAACAACCACTTGTAGGGTGACCATCCGTTAGTAATATGCCAACATGCCGTTTTTCAATATCATCTGTTACTTCCATATTTTGTTTTAATGTTTCCAATGCCAAACCAATGTCGGTCGAGTTCATTGGTCGCATTAAATGCAATTTATCCAATAGATCATTGACATTGAGTTTTGTAACTAACGTCGAATCAATATAATTATGGATTCTATCGTCAAATCCTTTGATATCAATATATACATTATTTGTATTTTCTGCAAAATAATATAGCATGTTTGTAATTGTGTGTTTTAACAACTGCATTTTAGTTCGATTGTGCGAAACATAATCCGACATGGATCCCGAAACATCCAACATAATATGGAATAAAATAGGCGATTCATCTAGAGTTATATTATCATCTACTTGTAAAGACAATACACCGTATTTTTTTTGGTTGTCAATATCAATAGAGACATCCGGCATACTTTGAGAAGTATATTCAACGCGAAAACTTTTAAACATTATAGGTTAAATAATTGGTTGTAATTATATATATATTTACAATCAATATCAATTTTATAAATTAGTAGATAATTCTTTTTCCTTTTCTATTTTTTCACCCTTTTCTTCAATATGTTGTAATTTTGACATTATATTTTTCATACGTTCAGTGCTATTATCGTTCAAAAATAGGTTTTTATCATTTTTTAGTTCAAGTAATTGACTACGAATATCTTTTATTTCATTTGCCATTTTATCCATAAAATCATGCAACATATTTTTCAGTTCTGTATAGGATTCTTTTTCTTTGGAAACTTGTTCATCGTCCCATTTTACAGATTTGCTTTCCTTTTCTTGTATTTCTACTGCACCAATATCAATAATTTCTTCTTTTACCAATTGTTTTGGTTGAATCTCGTATTCTCGTTCTCTCAATTGTTTTTGTATTAATTCGTCCATGTTTTCAATCGGTTTATCTTCTTGAATATTTTCACGAAAATCAATTTCATTGACGCTAGGACGGTTTAACAACGATCCATATTCTTCTTGTCTCGTTTGAAATTGATTATTGATTGTGTTTTGTTTTTCTTCTAAAATAAAACCTCGTGTTTCAGTTGTATTGGTTTTCATTACGTCGTTTGAATCTATAGTTGATTGAAACGTAGTATTATTGTTAAATAAAGTATTTGATGTTGCTGGTTGTAATGAATATTTGTTTTTTAGGTCATGTAACATATATTGAATGGTTTCTTTGTTTAAGTTACGCAAATCATCTTTATTTAAACGTTTGTTTTGAATTTTATTATGATGATGTCCAATGATAGTTTGAAACCATTGTTCGCTATTATGCGTTTCATTTGATAATTTTCGGAAAAGGGGTACTTTGGAGATTGTATCCCATATCATTTTTTGATTTTCGGGTAAAACATAAAGACTCATTTATGAAGTTTCAATAGTAATATTTATATTATTATTGGATGTTAATTTTTATGTATTTTAACATTTATATTTTGCTAGTGGTGCAATTAATTCAATATCTTCTGAACTTCTTTTACATGTGCGTTTTTTAATATCATCCACTTTCCATGTGAATATATTTGTACTATCATATCCGAATTTTTTACGAACTGATTGCACATATTCTGCATCATCAAAATGTAATACTAAGCGTTCTTCTAACCAATGATCAAATTTTCCTTTTCTAATAAATTGCGCTCCCAATACCACGTCGAATAATCCTCCGCCTTTTCGTTTTTTCATAGACTGGTTTTTACTAAATCTTTTTTTGTATGTTTTTACCATATATCATTACTGTTTATTTTTTTTTCCTCGTTTGCATTTGACCGGAGTTTCCGCACCAGGTAACAATGCAACATCACTGTCATTAAAAATAAACTCGTACTCTTTCGTTTTTGTTTTCGATTTTGGAGCACCTTTGATGATAACTGCTAATTCTTCTTCGAATTTTTTACTTACACTCGAAATGAAATTCACTAAATATTCGCCTTGAGATTTCGAATCAAAAGTGTTCGGACCTTTTTCAACGGAAATAACACTTACAATATCCGGACTCGTATGTTCTCTTCCTAAAGTTACGACGATCTTTTCTCTACGAGTAGTGCCGCCTGTTTTTGAACCTTTATTGCGTCTTTTTATCGTCTGCTTCGGTTTATTCTTTTTGTTATTTTTGTTTGATTTATTATATTTTTTTGTTTTTCCCATGCTTTATATTACCATGACAAAAACTTATTTATGATTAAAATATTTATTTCTATAAGTGATCATTAAACTATCACTAATTCCGGGTTTTGTAAATATTTTGATAACGTCCTTTGTAGTAACGCGTTTTGTTCCACCAATCATAGAATCATCGTTTTGTTGCATTTCTAATTCTTTTGTTAAAAAGGTTATAATGAAAAATAAACAAAACATACCACATTCAGTATTGGTATTCTGATGTGCATAATCATTTTGCATGTATTTAAAATGTATTGGCGTTTCCATCTGTTTTCCTTGTTTGATTATTTCACGTTTTAACTTGGACACTTGTCGTGGTACAGCATTCAACGCACTATCATAATAAAATATTAACCCTTCGTCTAAATCAATAAAAAGAGATACCCAATGGGATCCCGGTTCATCGTGTTTATCTAAATTAAATACAATACCTAACTTTCGTTTTTCGTGATCATATAAATTTTGTAACGACAATCTACACAGATCATTCCATACGCATTTATCTTTTTCACCATAAGGTTCTTCATCATAATCAATGGCGGATGGTCCAAGTAATTTAAAATCAGGATGAGCTAATTCATATTGCTTTAATACTCCGCCAATGTCATAATTTGACAACCAAGAAACGGGGTTTTTATCCCATGAATTCGGTCTGTCGGGTGAAAACAATATGTCATCCAACTGTTGTTTTAATTTTGGTTCTTTAATTTCATCTAACCAACAATCTTCATTTGAACAATGGTCTAATTTATTGCGAAAACTATTCCATAATTTCTTTGAATTTGAAGTATGAATTTTGTCAGAATGATTTTTATTATAAGAATCCCTTAATTGTATTAAAGCATCTTTCGTATAACATGTGTTATTTGAGATTGTTTTATTTTTCACTACCGGATTGCAATTCATTTTTTGTTTCATCCGAGGAGTTTTATTATTATTCTTTCTATATTTTTTACGTGTTTCCCTTTTATTTTTCATTTATATATAATGCGATTTTAATATTTATTTCTTACGCACAAACAGGTCTAACGTTCCAGAATGAATTGCTTTTTTGCCATATTTACTTTTGCTATCATCATCACTTTCACTTTCGTTTTGTAATGGGAATAGTTCATCGTCCATGTTTTCATTTTCTTCATATTCTTTTTGCAACTCATCGGATTTGTGTTTTACTTCTAAATATCGTATTAATGATCTTGCATAGTTGTTAAAACTTTCATTTACATCTGAACCATATGCATTATTTTTGCATTGACACATATCCTTTGTCATGGAAATTATATCTTTGTAAAATACTTTACAATCTGCAATGAATTGTTGCTGTTCTTCAAACTTATCATTGTCTGTTTTATGTAAATATTTTGCATAATTTGTGTTGTTTGTTAATAATTTCATAGTAATTTCATCAATGAATTTATTATCCGAAGGCGATGTTCCAAAATTTTCCATATAGTAATTCTATTTATTTTTCTTGAGGGTATTTTTTCCTATATTCTTTCATACCACCATCATATTCATCTATATTCACAAACCCTTTTTTCATTAATTCTTTAATTGTTAATTCGGCAGCATTGCATTTATCGTGAGCACAATACACAATAATAGGTAATTCATAAATATCTAATTGCCTCTTTTTCACATAAGTATATAATTTTGGATAATGCACTTTGACCACATCATGAAACCATTCTTTTAAATTTTCGGTTGTCATTTTTGCAACATCTTTATTAAATAAATTGAAAGAATTGGGTATGTGGTCTTTTGCGTAATATTCACTGGGTAGTGCATTAATCAAAACAGTCATTTCATTCTCTTTATGTTGTAAAAATTGTTTCAACGTATATTTACAAATAACAATTTTTGTGTAAATTTGTTTCCCCCATGTATCTTTTTCTTGGACAACAAAGTGTAAATGTCTAAAGAAGGTGGTGTTACTATCTTTATTTTCTACCTTGGCTTTGTATAATTGAGGACATGCTATTTTTACAGTGACATTCCCATCTGAAGACACTAATGCAACCCCACTATTTTCAAAGTTATGGTACGCCTTTTTTGCATCGACAATCAGAGGACTGTTTTCGGATTTTTCAGTGGCGGCCCAATATAAAATCTTTTTCCCGGCATGTGCAGAAGGCATTTTTATTTTCATAATTACATTATGATTCGAGGGAGTACTCAATTTTAAATTTTGAGAATTTATGAAGTCACGAACAAAATCGGTTTTTTGTAACCATGTTGGTTTTAATTTTTCTTTTGATTTTACTACTTTATCTACATCAAAATCTAAACAACTTGCACAAGTTCCTTTTGGCATGCTATATAGTACCATGTCAAAATTATATGTTCATTTGTTTTATACACGCATCACATGTTTCTAATGCACCTTCTACCCAACTCTGTTTTAAACTATAGTTTTCACCACATATATAGAGATTCGGCATGGGATTGCCAATAAATTTGGACATAGTGTTGCTATCTATTCCTTTTTTCCAATAACCCACGCCACAATCCCAATGAAATACCCATGTTTTTTCAGGAGGATTTATAGTTAGACCAAAAGTTTCTTTTACATATTTGACAATAGCGTGTTTTACTTCTTTTTCATTTTTATTTTTCCAATAATTTGTATAAATGTCATCTGTGTAAGAAATCATAATCAATCCTTTTTCGCTATCCATAGGAATGACAAATCGCAAAGGATTATTAGTAATCACTTTTTTCTCTAAATCTTTGAACCAAATATCTTCTTTTTTAAATAGAGCATATGTTCTACACAACGGTTTGCATTGAATCGTATTTTTCAATACCTTTTTAATTGGATTTAAAATGGGAAATTGTAATAAAGAATCTTGTGGAACACACAATGCAATTTTGTTTCCACAATATTTTTTGCCATTAGCATAAACTTCATAATAATTTTTTTCACAATTTAGTTCAATGTTATCCACTTTCACATTTGTTTTCATTTGGGCCTTGTGTTTTTTTAAATATAGAACCAATTGTTCTATGAGTAAATGAAAATATCCACCAAAATATTTCATGTCGTCTCGAATACCGTTTTTAAATAGAAAATACGCATCATACATGTTCATATGTTTCAATTGACCACTATAACCAGATGCCACTAATAAGAACTCAACTTCTTCTTTTTTTAATACTTCATGTGCAAATTCTTGGAATGTTTGCTGTTTTAATTCATTGTCTTCTCTTTCTTTCGCATGTTTTAAAACTATCTTAATATAATCAAAACCTGTTTTGTTTTGAAATTTGGAAGAAAAATTGTTTTTGGAATCAACAAAATCAACAGATGCTGGCCATCCTTTGTCTTTCCTAAAATCCAATAAATCAAATTCCTTTAATAATTGAATGACACGAACGTGATTTTGATTAAAACGTGCAGCACCTGCTGGAAAGGATAATTCGGTGTTATTTACTTTATCAATATGTTGATAAATACGTCCTCCAAATACGGTATTTCTTTCTAATAAAAGGATGTTTTTGCTTTTATCAATAAGTTTATAATACAAATAGAGTCCGGAAATTCCGCCTCCCACAATAATTAAATCATACATATAGAATACCCTATGATTTAATTTCTCTTTTTCTTCGTTACTCTATTTTCTTTTTCACGATTCTTCTTCGTTTTTTCCTCCTCTTTTTTTTGCTTCTTTTCTTCTTTTTTTTGCTTCTTTTCTTCTTTTTCCCTTTCTTTTCTTTCTTTTTCTACTTTTTTTTCATTTTCTTTTCTTAACATTTCGCCTTTCACATCATTAAATTGCACATTGGTTTTTCTTTTGTATGTATCCACCATTTCTTTCAATAAACCATCTTTAAATTCTTCGCGAATAACGCCTTGTTTTCGTAGTGCTTTCTTCGCTTTCTTCTCGGCGCGTTGAATATCTTTTTCTTCGGAATTTTCTTCCTTTTTGTCTTCTTTCATGTCCTGTTTAATGGATCGACGTTTTTGTGTTAATCTTTTATTGATATCTTGTTTTGATTTTGCAATGTCTTTCTTTTCCTCTGCAATCTCCTTTTTCCTAGTTTTCATCTCTTTTTTATATTTATCTTGGTTCAATACAATGGCATCTTTTACTACAAATGTTTCCAATTGATTTAATTCCCCGCTTTTCAACATATTTTTCAATTCTTTCACTTTCTTTCTATGGATTTCGGTCATTCGTTTCAATTCGGTCTCTAACGTTTGAATACGTTCATCAAAACCTTTCAATTCATTTTCAATCATAACAATTCTTGGATCCACATTGACATCTGTTTCTAAATGTTTGTCTTTTGTCGTTTTTTCGCAATCATATTTTAAAGCAAAATACACGCCTTCTTGGAATTGTTTTAATTTTTCAGGATATTTCTCATGCAGTTCCGTCATTTTCTTCAATGTGTTTTTCCTATACAAATTTTTGTTTTTCATTTCAGTGCGCAACTTTTGAACTTTATCTTTGATCCCTTTACTATAATATTTCGCTTCTTTCACTAAATCGCGAATATTTTGATTGGCAATTTTCAAACATCCCTTTTGTACTATACCATCATAGTTGTCACAAATGTCTCTTAGTTCATAAAAACGCGATGACTCCAAGTCTTTGAAATCATCATCCATGTTATTATTTTCGTCTTCTATTTTCTGCTTTAATTCATCAATGTCTTTTGTTGTAAGAGAACGCACATAACGTTTATCCATTTTTTGAACTTCTTGGACATTTTCTATTAAAGGTGTCATAATTTTCTCCACAATAGGTTGTGAGAATTGTCTAGCATCTTTTTCACGATTCAAGTAACTAATATGTCCTGCAATGTCATCCAAGTATTTCTTCTCCCCGTCTTTTGTAAAATCACCATTTTCTTTTAAATATTCTTCTGAGAAAACCGAAAATTCTTCGGGCATTTGTTTGTCCATGGGTTTGCATAAATTCATTAATTTTACCATTTCCATTGCATTTTCTGTAATGGGTGTTGCCGTCATTAATAATACACGCACCGAATCACGTCCGGAAATGGAGTAAGAGTCCATCAATGACTTATGTAGCGCTTTCATATCAGGTCTTTCCAAAGAAGATAAATCACCACCTCCGTACAATTTATGAGCCTCGTCAATAATCAACAATGTTTTACGTAAAGGGTCCAAGGCACCATTTTTATTTACTAAACGCTGGTAATAACTATTTTCTTTGGAAACTAAATTACTGAATTGTTTGTAAGAAATAGGACGAATATTCCACGCATTTGACAATAATTTCATTCGTTTATTATGATCGGCAGGTAGTTTTACACCATCTGCAACCATCGTACGTATTTGTTCGTTACATATTTGGTCAAACATATTTTTCCATATATCGTTTTTTAAAGTAGTACGTGTTACCCATAAAATAGTATAGTCTTGGACTGCAAAACTAGAAGTTGCTGATGCAATGGCGGAACATGTTTTACCTGTTCCGGTACTATGCCACAACAACATACCTTTTACAGGACATTGAGGAGTAAAATACTGTTTTATAAAACGTTGGGTAGGCGTATATTGCATTATTTTCGTACCACCGCTTTTCTTGGACACAATGCTATCATCACATAAGTTTTCCATTTTCACATCCTCCCATTTTGCATTTGAAAAATGGTCTTTGATATATTTACGCATGGTGGTAAAATCCATATTTTTTAAACTATATCCTTTGACTTCTTTGCCCGAAGGGAGGACAATGGTGTCATCTGAACCCGGATTCACAATAATGGGTGTTCCTTTGATAATTAACTTCGAAGGCATGCGTTTAGGACCTCCGCCATTTTGAGAAGAAATGGAAAATTCATGAACCGCTTTGTTTAAGTCATAATCAACCGAACCATAAATCGATACTTTCTCTAAATGGTGAGTGAAATTCAGCAATTTCATATCCAAATTCAACGACTGTAAATATAATTCAAATGCCGTTTTTGAGTCCAATAACGATTTTTGAATTGCTTCTGGAATAGACAAATCGTACATAAAAACGTGCAAAGGCCACCCCTTTGTCGGATGAAATGTGAGACCTTTTTGACCACATGTACGCGTAGCACGACCAATGACTTGTTTTTGATCGGCCGCATTTACCGGTGGTTCAAAAATATGCACGTATTTGACATCGAACAAATCGATACCTTCTTTGAATCCACTGTCCATAATAATAAAGCGAATTTCCTTTCCATGAACATTTTCAGGACGTTTGTTAAAATTGGTTAAAATCTGTTTTTTGGTAGAAACATTGATCGGTTGATCGAAAATATTCACTGAAGAAAGGAGATAGAAATTATTATTTTTGGTTTTATTGAGTTGATACGAACTTAATAGTTCTATTTTGTCAAACTGACTTTTCGTATTTTCACCACCCGTCTTTTTACTGGAACTTTCTTCTTCCTCTTCGCCAATCTTTTCTAACGATTTGTTTTTTCTAACGATTTTTTCTTTAGGCAAAGCAGATGGCGGTCTTGGAGTATCTTCTCTTACCTTCTTTTGTTTCGAAGATTTAGGAGTTTCTTGCGAATCAACTGAGAATTCCTTTTTTGGATTTCCTTTTCGATTTGCATAATATCCCAATTCATACCCACTTGCAATAAATGCCGATGCCAACATACGAGCCCCTTGATTTGACGATTTTAGATCACAAAAAATGAAATGTTTATAATGATGTCCATCTTTTTTCATGTCTTCTTTGTCTAATGTTTGTATTTTTTGTAATAAAGTATGTAATTTGGGAGAATGCGATTTGATATTTTTCAAAAAGAATTCTGGATCAAATGATTTTGAATCTAATTTAAAATCCGGATTCGATTTACTCCAATTACTTTTTTTGCGAATACAATCTGAATCAAATGTAGATATTGTATTCATGTTTTACTAAATTAGTTATATAGTATAGCAATATATTTAGAAACAGTTCCATTATATTTTCGTCGTTTTAAATAAAAGTGTTATTATATTATATTATAACAATGGTATCGACTATAAGTAGACAAACAAAATCAACTAATCTAGGAGGTCCTTTTCAAGGATTTTCTGCAAAGCAAACTGTATTAAATTATAAGGATGGAGAACAAACAACCACTCGTTTTATATTGCGCACTGGATGGAATACTGCATATGCAAAAGGTACATATAATGGTAGATCACGTGTTACAACTCCTTTCCGTGCTGTAAATAATGCCGGTGATTTTCTTTCTCGTAAAAACTACAAATGTGGAGGTCCCACAGCTATGAGCAAATGTTCCATTGGATGGTGTGGAAGTAAGATTTATCTTGGATCTCAAAATGATAACTGTGATGGTTCAGGAGTCCCTGCATCTTCTACCAATGTCAAGTATGTTTATGATTCTTCTGACTATGTTACCTTTAGGAGACAACAGGCAATTAATCACAATTACAATGATTTAAAGAACGGTGGGGATGATCATAACGGTTCCTATGTTGCATTAATGGCTGTCCGTAGATAAATAACTGAAATAATAATAATTTAACAATTATTATTAGATTCTCTTATAGTATATTATAATGGTCGATAAATTGATTTCCGAAACACCTATCATCAACAATATCAATAATGGCATTTTATCTACTAGACGTGCAATGCCGTTAAAGGGGATTTCTTCCGATAATGCAAACAGTTTTGCAAATGGACGTATGTTATTTACACGAACGTATGAAAAAAAACCAACAACTGAAGCAGGTATTTTATATGCAAATAAAAACAATTTAATAGGTGTTGCAAATAGAGATGCATCACAAGTTGCAAAAAACAGACGTGTAAATAATATTGCGAATGGGACATTAAACGCATCTCAGAAGAAATTGGCATTCACAAATGGAAATGAGGTAAATACTGTTCGAACTGCACTTCATCGAACAAGAAGTGGAGGTGCAAGAGTTCCTGCAAAAGTGTTTAATAAATATACCGGTGCTCCTACTTTTTATGATTAAACTGTTATAATAATTTTACAAAATGGAAAAAACTGTTTGTGCTATGATTATTTCCTATTATAGTGTATAACATGTATGCCTATTTAGCCGAATTTATTGGAACTTTATTTTTTGTCTATGTTGTTATTGCCACAGGTAACCCATTAGCCATTGGTGCATCTTTAGCATTAATTTTATTGTTAAGTTATAGGTTGGACATAGTAACTGTCAATCCTGCAGTTACCATTACTTTGGCCGCTGCTGGTAAAATTGCGCCTACTGAAATTATACCATTATGTGTTATGCAGGTATTAGGTGGTTTAGTCGCACTCGAAATATATAAACGTTATAACATATAAGTGCAGTCATCGTAAAAAAATTTAAATTTATAACTATTTATAAATTTAAAGAAAATATTTATTTCTTCATTTTCAAGGATTTCCATGTAATAACTTTTTCGATGTCAAAAAATCGTATTGTAAATCGATATACAATGTAGAAAAATAGAAAAAGCAATATTATCATAAAAAAATAAGAAAATGCACTGGTGAAGGAAATTTCAAGGTTATTATTTGGAACGCTTAATAATTTATCAGTAAAACCTTCACATTTATCTGACTTTGATTCTCCATCAGAATTATCTTTGTTTGCAACTGCCTTACAATGACCAAATACACTAACGTTTCTATAGCGTACAATTTCCTTCGCAATGTGAGGACGAAATGATTCCAATGAATCTTCATATTTTTTATAATCAGAACCATCAATATATTTGTTTTCGTAAGTTTTGTTATCTTCACCAAATAACGCAGCTAGTCCTGTTATCGGTTTTTCTACACGGACACAAACTTGTTTGTTGGGAAGTCCAGGAAGACTCAATTTATTTGTATTGTCTTGGTTTTCTTTGACACTATTTACTAAATCATCTACAAAATTTTGAATAGATATTTCTTTGAATTTCTGATCTGGACATAAATTACTACGGTTAGCATCAATACTCGGTTCATTTTCGGGAATATCACGAGAAAATATTTCATTTACACAGGCTGCTGGAATACGAGACGTTATACCCTTTCCACACTCATACGTCATATTCAACAAAATCGTTAATAATTCAAAAGTAGTGTATCCTACGCCACCTGTCGGTTTGTTTGTAGATAAATATTTTGCAGTTTCCATTTTAAGCATATTATCTTGACCACTTTGTTTTGCCTTATTACTTCTACTTGATTGCTCATCTCTATTTTTTTTTACTCTTTTCATACTGTCACTTGCGGCAGACACTGCTGATGCTTTACCCTTTTCATTGTGTTTTTTAATTTGATCATTTGCTTTGTCCATTGTGCTTTTTGCTTTTTCAGTCGTATTTTTAGTAATTGTTTCTGCCTGTTGTTGTGCTGCCGCGTGTAGTTTATGTGTGCTTTCGGCAAATTTTTCTGGGGTCATTCCTGGTCCAACAATATCTCCCACGTTTATAAACCCTTCTTTCACAACTGGCATGGATTTGGGATCAATGTCTTTCATGTCTTGATCGGTTACCCATCCAGTAATAACATCATTTTGTTCATCATTATTATACACGGTAATTTCGCTACATAAAGGTAATGGTTTTTTGTAAATATCACTTAAATAATCGGTAGACGTGTCACTATTAAAATAACTGGTATGTTGGTTGTTACTCATATCTGAAAACATTGAACCAGTATCTAGGGTTTTTAAGGATGCAATTAGCGAATAAATTAATCCTGTATTTCCTCCTTTTGCTTGACTCATAGCACTAGTCATAACATTATCGACTAAAACGGATCTTGTTTCCGTTTTACTATTATCATCTTTGTTTAAACATAGAGTATTTGTGTTAATAAAATACCGATTGCCAACTAAATCTGGCGAATTTTTATAAACATCCGATTTCCCTTTAATTAGAGCATCGGCATAATCACCGATTAACTCTTTTGATTTCATTTTCATATCCCTGGGGGTTTTATATAATTCACCATAATTTATAAAATTGGAATCAAAAGTATTATATACATTGTAATCATCTCCCATATTTTATGATATATATTCAACACATATAATTATATTTTTTCTTCAATGACTAAATAATAATCTTTAGTAATTATATATTTATGAGTACTACAGAAAAAATCGCTATCACTTTAGATGATTTATGGAATAGTAACAAAAAAAATAATAACTACAAAGATGCATCTGTAGTTCAAGCAGTTCATGAATCATTAATATTCAATAATATTTATACTAATACTTTTGATTGGGAAAAATATCTTCAAACTTATTCTGATATTATTGATGAAAATACCGAATTTGCCTGTTACAAACATTGGGTTGAAAATGGTATAATTGAAAATCGTTGTGCAGGAATAAAGAATTCACAAGCACCCTATGATAGATTTGAATGGGAAAGTTATTTATCATTGAACCCGGATTTACATGAATTATCGGGCGAATTGGAACTATATAATCATTGGATTTCAAATGGTATATACGAAAACCGTTTAGTAACAGAAATAGAAACCTTTACAAAATCAACTAGCACGCAACAAACAATCGATATTAAAACTGAAATCGATATTTTTGAAGATAGTCAAAAAAATAATCAGTGGATTATTTTATTAAGTAACTATTTAGATGAATTAGAATGGAAAGACTATTTAACGAAATATAATGATTTGGCAAGTGCGGGCATTCAAACCAATTATGATGCAACATTACATTGGATTTTTCACGGAAGAACCGAAGGAAGAATCGGTCAAACATTGAAATTGAAAAAATATAATAAAAAAAAAGGATCTGTAAAGAATATTTCGAATGGTAAAAACAATACATTCATAAACAATGAAAGTAAAAATTATTATTTAGAAAATATTCCAATTTATGTAATTAATTTACCTTCACGCATTGATAAAAAAGTGCAAATGGAATATCAATTTCAAAAAAGTAATATCACTAATTATAAATTTATAAATGCCATTGGTAAAGAAAATGAAATTGTACAAGAAAAATACAAAGAATATAATGAAAAATTTGCATCGAATGAAATAATAACAACTTATTTTCGTTCCATAGAGGAGAAGAAAATAATAGAATCGATTGGAGCAATTGGTTTGATCATGACAACCATAGAATTATTCAAGGATCTAGAAAGTAAAAAAGCGACCGATGTGATTATTATGGAAGATGATATTCATTTTCACAAGGCCTGGAAATTTATGATAAAACCATTGAAATCCTGTTTAGATGATGTTGATTTATTATATCTTGGATATAATAATTATTTATCGGAAATAAATATTTTTCTGAAAAAGGATAATTTAAATATAAGTGTTCCCGTTCCATATAACCGAAATTGGGGCGCATTTTATGGTACTTATGGATACATTTGTAATTCAAATTTTAGAAAACGAATTATTGATCTTGGTATTGATTGGTTTATTCAAAATAATGCTACATTAGATTATGGATATAATCTTTTGAATTGGCAACGTGAAATCGATGTACATACTGTTACTGGTGAGCAGTTAGTATATCCAGACATTTACGATCCAGAATCCATTCAAAAAATGAGAAAAGATTGTGATGAGTTTTATCAAATCAGAGAAATAAAATGTGATGATTATATAGAAAATATGAAATCAAACATAACATTTGTCTTTATTATACCCAGTTATAATAATGAAAATAGTATTGAAATAAATCTCCAATCCATATTTGATCAAACTTATACAAACTGGAAAATTATCTACATAAATGATTGTTCGACAGATAAAACACACGAAAAATTCGAAGAATTGACTGAAAATTATACAGAAAAAATAATGTATATTCATAATAAAGAAAAAATGGGTCAAGCATTTAATCGCTACCGCGCCTATAATATGTGTAGCGATGATGAATTTTGTGTATTATTAGATGGAGATGATTGGTTGGCAAATAAAAATGTATTGAAATATTTAACCACTTTTATACCCTATCATAATCTAGAAATGACGTACGGAAATTTCAAATATTTTGAAAATGGTGTTATTAATAATGATTTACGGTGTCCGGGTGATTATAGCGAAGATACAAAAAAAAATAAAAGTTATAGAAAAGATAAATGGAGAGCTATGCATTTACGTGTTATGAAGGCCAGTTTATTAAAACAAGTATCTGTGTTAGATTATATGAATGAAAAGTTTGCATTTCATGATTGTGCAACCGATTTAGTAGAGAGTTATGCAAGTTTAGAATTATCAGAAGGAAAACATAAGCATGTACCCGAATGTTTGTTGATATATAATAAATCAAATTCTGAACTTTATGATACATCTTACTACAATCAACAAAAAAGTTCTACAGAAAAACGAAAACGAAAAGGAATTGTTAATAGGGTATTAAATATACATCCTTATCAAAATACAATTAAAAGTGATAATATTGTAGTTATTGACATTGAAAAACCCGATTATATTCAATTATTAAAAAGATATAAAACCGAATTGCAAAGTCGAATGGATGTATTTTTAGTAAAAGGCAGTGAAATACATTTATATGTCGAAAAATTAAATGCGTATAAGGAAATAATTTATTTGACATAATGAATTTTGATATATTGTATATTTTTTAAAATAAATATATAATATTTTTATATTACCATGGAAACAAACGAACATATTCCTCCTTCCCTCCATATTATTCAACAATTAAAAAAACAGGACAAATTAATACAATTATATTATTGTACAGGACGTCCCATATTTAACCTAATAAGAGATCGCAAACATGTCTTTATTGGAGAAAATAATAAAGTAAGAGGATTTTATTATTAATTATTTTGTGTTTCCCAAAATTCTATACCCCAACCAGTAGATCCAAATCCTCCTTCTCCGCGATCTGTTTTTTCAAAAAAATCTGCATCTACCAAATGTACCATAATTGGACGTAAATCGGGCGCACATATTTGCAACAATCGTGTATATTGTTCTACCACCCACGGTTGAGATCCTCCTGAAATATTTCGAAATGCACCAATAATATTGCCTCGATATCCACTATCAATGACACCGACCGAATTTGCCAATATTAATGGTGTTTTAGAAATACTTGATCGAGGATAC
>Ga0114995_10001176_pt1 | contig 18582 bp, 15 predicted proteins | sample ArcticOcean_MG_C_11_FD_87038 | JGI IMG/M metagenome (GOLD analysis project Ga0114995, IMG submission 87038) | Marine microbial communities from western Arctic Ocean - ArcticOcean_MG_CB2_154 | ecosystem: Environmental > Aquatic > Marine > Oceanic | place: Arctic Ocean: Canada Basin | collected... | reverse complement strand
GAGCATTATTGAAGAGCACTACTGGAGCGCGCTTTTGGAAGGTGCTATTGGAAGGTACTATTGGAGGGTACTCTTGGATAGCTCTTTAGGTCGTTCTTCCAGATCTGGTTTGTAGTTAGTCCTAGCAGATAACTCGTTGGCTAGAATGTTCTTAATACGCTTCTTTTGACTCCCTGAAAAAGTCCTTTTGGCCCTTTTAGTCCTTAGATTATCGGCCAAACATTGGCTTGCTTCCGCCCAATGCGGGCTCGTGTCCGCGCATTGGGGGAAAATTAAACTAGTCTAGAGCTAGTCTAAAGTTAGGTTACTAACACTTTGCCATCGTCAATTTCTTTTTGAATCTCGGCCAACTTCTCCTCGGTTAACGAGTAATTCCAAAGTAATGGCATTGCAACAAACTTAAAAATGGCAGGGACAATGGAATACAAACACGCCAACCACAGTAGTGAATAAGCCGTATTTGGTGCGCTGATTGGATCTGCCAAAGAATTAAAGCCAACTACGGTCGCCGTAGTTGTTCCCACGATTAAGCCCGCGGCATATGCGAGTTTGCGTGTCATGGTCCATATGCTGAAGTACGCGCCACCTTGTCGCTTGCCGGTGCGTGAACTGTCCAAATCGATTACGTCTGCGGCCATGGCATAAGGTAGGGCGCTTAGTGCGCCAATAGCGCTGCCTTTAAGACACATTACGCCAATGAAAAATGCAAACTTACCAGTAGGAATGCCTTCAAAACGCTCGTTCATCCCGAGTATCCAGCTGTCCGGTAGGAAGGATAGAGTTTTACTGAGTTCGAATGTTTCAAACCAAACTTGTGGGGCTATTGCAATGAGAGGGATAAAGCACGACCACAGTGCATACCAAAAAATTGCAACCATGGTGGCTCGATGTTTGCCGATTTTGCCTGACAGTTTAAACCACAGGGGTATGGCTACAATTTGCGAAAGAAAGTAGGGGGCCAAATAGAAACCGTATAAATCACCCGCTAACAAAACATGTTTTACAAAGAAAAAACTCAGAGAGTTAGTCATCGCCGAGCCAATGGTAGAGAACAAAAATATGATGACTAGTTTGCGATAGGGTTCGTTAGCCCACACATATTTGAAACTTTCGCGAAGGGGTAAGCGTTCTGTATTGGTTTCTTTGACAGGGTATTCAGGTACTACCTTGAGTTGGTTTAAAACCAAGAAAGGCATAACTATTACCAGCCCAATGGTTAAAAAGTAGACGTTATCAGCGGGTGCCGTATAGCCCCAAAAAACGATAACCGCAGGGCAAAGCGCGCCGATTAACGAACCCGAGACTGTAAAAGCCTCTTTCCAACTCATTATGAGGGTTCGCTCGTTATAGCCTTGGGCTAATTCAGCGCCCCATGCTGAATACGGAACATCTTGGATAGTGGCACCAATGTATAGTACCACCAGTGCGCCTAACAAATAGGGATAGCCAGTGTTGAAGGTTAAGCCAAGCCAAGTCACTTCTGTAAACTCAATGGGTGGTATCCACAGTAGCCAAACCCCTGCCATGAAAATAGGCATACCAATCAAAATAAAGGGTTTGCGCCGACCCCAACGGGTGCGAATACGGTCGGATATAAAACCGACTATAGGATCTGTTAATCCATCAAATACCCTTGAGAGAGCTAGCATCAAACCTACAAATGCCAAACTCAGTCCGAAGCCTGCAGAATCTGCATATACTGGAGTAAGGTATACGGCCAGTGGCAGTGCAACCATAGACAACGGCATTGCTGGCGCCCCATAGGATGCAAGTTGATAAGTACTCAACGGTTTGTATTGTGACAAAACCTTTCCCTCAAATTAGTTTACGGTCTGATGTTAATTTCGAGATTGCTTTTTAGTGTGGGAGCTGCGAATAAACTCGTTGTTATGCATCATCTGGTTTCCTAGATTGTTGCAGTGGAATAAGTTCGGCGTTTTCACCAATCAGTTCATTGGGGAAAGCGACATCGACGTTGCCAAAGGCGATACGTTGATGTTCTATCCGGGTGCCATTAATGTTGCCTAGGGTGCCGTAGGTTTTCAGTCCTAATCTTGCCCTTAGTTTGGGGCTGGCAGCGTCAAATATGTCGTGGGACGTTGCAGCTGCTGCGTTCTCTTGTTGCCGCACCCAAGGCGCGCAGCAAAATACAGAAATAGCCCGGCGTCTGTGCCCTTCAAGATTGGCGCCGGTGCCGTGCCAGAGCCTGCCATCAAAGGCAAAAAGGCTGCCGGCGGCTAGATTCACTTGGTGACCTAGTTCTGCTTTAGGTGGATGGACTCTGTGGTTCACGGGCCAGCGATGACTGCCGGGAAAAACCACTGTGCTACCACGTTGGGGGGTAAAGTCGTCTAATGTATAAAAGAGATTAAAAATGGCTGGAAATTCTACCGCTGCAGGTATTTGGCCCTGGTCGCGGTGGATTAATTCGATAGCAGGTGTGGTGCCGAGGAACATGTGAGCGGTAAGACTGGAGAGCAAAAAATCTTTGCCTAATAAAAATCCAGCAAGTGACTCTGTTTCATGCCGTTCAACTAAGTCTAGGTAGTGCTTACCTTTATTAACAAGGTTTGGAATAACAATTTTGTTGCTTGTGCCGCGGTCTGGGCATTGTTCGCCCAGTGCTTGCTCTGCGTCAAATTGACGGTCCATTCGGGCCTTTAGGTCGCTCACCGTATTGTCGTCTAAAACATTGTTAACGATACAGCAACCGTGTGTGCGCAAGTCTTCTTGGGCTTGTAGTAGATCTTGTGTTGCTTTTGGCAACGGCAGTATTACTGGGCCTTCCAACTCTTGGTCCTGTACATAAGGGGTTTGCTTTTCGCTGGGCTTATGCATCTTTCCCTTCACCCTCAATACTCATAAGCATAGGCAGTTTCATCTGCTTACCACTCATTGAAGCGGACCATTTGCTTCATGTCGCGACGCCTAATGCTGCCGTGACCGCCTAAAACAGGGTAACCGATAGGCACATGGGCGCAGGTGTACCAATCTTCAGGCAAATTGAGCAACGCTTTCACGGACTCTTCTTCGTAGCATAGTAGGGTTGTCAGAACGCAGCCAAGACCTTCATTGCGGCAGGCGAGCAGGAAGTTTTGTACCGCTGGGTAAACTGATCCGCCGCCGACAACGCTGGGACGGTCAAGTTCGGCGTCAGTAATGGCCATTAATTTGGGGTTAAAACAAAATACCGCGATCATGGGTACTTCGTGCATATGGCTTGCAAGATAGTTACCGGCCTCCATGGCCTTGATGCTTGAGGATTTAACCTCCTCTGGCATATGTTCCAGTCTGGCTTCATAGCCTGGAATATAGGTATCCCAATGGGGGCTGTATAGATCCTGTAACGCTTGTTTCTTCGCTGGGTCTGTGACGGCAACAATTCGCCAGGGTTGTGTGTTACCGCCAGTAGGCGCCCAAGTGGCAGCGGTCAAAACACGCTCGATGATTTCGTCAGCAATAGGGTCGGGGCGCAATCTGCGCACAGCACGCAAAGTGCTCATTGCATCGTATAAATCCATATCAATCTCCTCTCGTATGGCTAAACATCGCCTAAATCGAATAAAAATTCTAGTTGATTATCACAGCTTTGTTTGGGTGTTTTTCTTTTTGGGTGGTTAGTTATTGAGTGAATTTGGTTTGACAAAGCGGCAGATTACGCTGGGTTTTACTCGAATGAGCGCCGAGGTGTGAGGTTTAGTTTGTCTGTCGTCGCTGGCTAAGTTTTTCTGCAAGGCAGATACGCATATCTGCGATGACTTTTTTCGTTGGCTCTGTCCACTAGCATTTTTAAATAAGTAATCGAGTTCCGAGTACTTTAAGTATTCGATATTTCTCCGGCCCCCCCAGAACTTCGTAGCGCTGATACCAGTTCATCAACTTTTCTTGGCGCGACCGATAAGTCCTTTTCTTCTTAAACGATAAACAACGGCGAGTGTACTTTGCCAAGTGTTTCAAACTGGTCAATGGATAGAGTCTGGTGCCACTAACTGTAATCGTGCTGCTGACTCGCAGATCAAATGGTGGGCTATGCAGAAATTGCTAAGAAAATACGCTAAAGCCATGTTTATTAATGGCTAATTGGTCGATGCTCTCCTTTTCTACAAGTTGCTCTGAGTCCACCTGGGCGAAAAGCAAATTGGCAACAATGCCTCCCAGCACTATCAGCTTTTCGTGTCTAGGAGTGCGTCTTAGTACGTTGCGTACTGCTTCTATATCCTCCGCTCGCTGACAGGGTGAACACGTGTCCAAATAAGCTGCAGGGCAATCTACTCGATCGGGGTTCGAGTCATAGGACAGGTCATTACTTAGTGCGTACTTTGCGGTCAGCCGAAGATCGGCTGTTGGCCATGAACTGCTGTATTCGTGAGCTATGCTTGGGATGTTCACAACGTAGTTGCAATCTGATCTTTGCAGAACATGTAGCAAGACGGCGTCACAAAGCTAGCAGAGGTTTTCTGCTAGATAATAGATAATGGTGGAGCCGTCTAGCCGCCTTTCCTAGCGTTGACTGGGCGTGCGCAGATCAGCGTTTGCACTTGCGGTGCAAAGTAAGAAAACATTCGGGCTATATTTTGCATACTGCCATGTTAACGCTGTGAGCCAGCCAATCGTAATGTCGTGAAAAAGACGTCGCGGGGTGTTCGTCAGCCTCAAATGCGCTAGGCTTACCGAGAGAACGCGGAATGTAAATAACAAGATGAGAATTTTGGTGAAAAATCCCTTTAAACGTCTTTCAGCGAAACTTTATGCCACTTCAAAAGAGTATGTAATTGAGGTGCGTGATGCCCTAGATAAGTTGCCAGAGCTCAGCGCAAAACTGGAGTATATGAAAAACAACCGCCAGTACCGGGTAGATCAACAGAAGCCTGAGTTCCTAAAACTCCTGACCCGGATAGGCACATTGGCACCCCAGCAGGTATTGGAAATAGGTGGCAGGCGTGGCGGCAGTGCGCTGCTGTTTGCCATCGCTGCTGGTGAACAAGCGAGTATTTTGTCTATTGATCTGGACAACAATGGATCGCGGATTGAACGTCTGCAACGGCTTTGCCACGATAAAGATGTGACTTTTTGGCAAGGTGATAGCCACCTTGACGAAACTGCGCAAAGACTTGAGCGACATCTTGGTAATAATAAGCTCGACTTTTTGTTTATAGATGGTGATCACAGCTATGCGGGTGCAAAAGAAGACTTTATTCGTTACTCACACGATGTCCGCCCCGGCGGGATTATCGCTCTGCACGATATCCAAGAAGATTACAAAACCAGATTCAACGTGCAAACTAATGCATGGGCCGGAGGGGTGCCGCAGTTTTGGCAAGAACTAAAAGCCTCGGGTTTGAACACAGAAGATCTGATATCTGACCCCTTTCAAGACGGCTACGGTATCGGCGTGGTGAATTGGGCTGGGGAAGATGATGTTTTTCAAGCTCAGCATTAAATCGGACGTTGCCGAATTGCATGGATAAAATGCGTTGCTGCGACATTATCTGTAGCGCATAAAAAAGCCGCCCTATTGCTAGGATGGCTTTTGCGAATCAGCAAAAATGGTGCTCTAAGTAATTAGATTAATGCCAGTGCCATCATAACCATACATACAACCGAACCAAACCAGAGTACGGTGCGCAAGTAAGCTATACCGATCAAGTAACTGACAGTATATGCAACCCTTAGCGCCAGCCAATAAAGCATGAGAGCAGAATTGTCCACTGTAAGGATGATGGATAAAATAGCCAATGCTAGAAAGCTGGGTAAGCTTTCCAGTAGATTGCTGCTTGCTCTTTTGGCCCTGCCTACGAAAATATTTTCAGGATTATTCTCATCTCTGTTACCTAAGAGGTAATTTACGCTACCGAGATTAAATATCAGCGGTAGCATGCCCACCTGAACGAATGTGAGTAGCAAAGCCATGATAATAAGATATGTCAATTATTTCCCCTCCAAAAATTTCGATTGCCTTTCCAACTGCATACTAGGTGTCGTTGTCTTCCTGTGCAATTAGGTGCTGTGTGGGCATAAACCAGAGGCTCTTTCGCGCAAAAAAGCGAGGCAATGGGCTGCCGTTACTTAATTTCACTTGCCGGGTGGGGTGTTTGCCGAAACAGTCGTTTGTGGCATTAGCAGTTTGATAAAAATGATAACTAGGGCGCCTTTCAGCACCAGCGGACTATGCCGCCATGGACTAATACTTCGCAAACACGGGGCCCATGAACCGCTTATTGTGGTTGCGCAGACGTAGTTACCTCATTAATAGCTTAAGTACGACTTTACAGAATAGAAATGTAGCTGATTGGCAGAATGCGCATTGCTAGGCACCCTGAATATGGCGCTGCCGCTGTTGATTATTAAACTGCACAGAGCAGAATCGTCAAATTCTGAGTTTGGTGGCGAGTAAACCTAAGCAATGGTTTTAACCAGTTTAGCGAGGGCTTTGAATCGACTTTCTTGACACTTTGGATGTTTTTCTCTTGTAGCAGTTCTTGTAATTTTTTCTCACGCAGGCACGAGCAAGTTCCTGAGCATTAGCGATCTGTTGAGCGCCCATTTGTCTGGCTATGATGGCTTTATTTTCTTTGGCTTTTTTATCTCCCTGCGCGGTGGCTAGGTTCCACCACATATGTGCGTAAACGCTGCTCTGGGGAACACCTTCGCCGTTGGCAAACATAACGCCAATACCATACTGGGCGCCTGCATGGCCTTGCTCTGCAGCAAGGCGATACCACTTGACGGCTTCTAAATCGTCTTCTAGAACGCCTTCGCCGTTGTCATACATAAAGCCTAGATAATTTTGTGCTGTTGCGTTGCCGCCGTGAGCTAAGGGCTTCCATTCGGCTATGGCAGTGCGGAAATCCCCTGCTTGGTATGCCGTTGCGCCCTTATCAAAGTCTGCACTCTGGGCCAAAGATAAAAAGAGGGAGAGTAGGGTGGCGAGGACTAGCTTAATCATGTCGGGGCTTATTATTGTTTTTCTGCATTGTAGCAAATTTGGGTACTTGGGTATTAGGTGGAATTTTGCCACTACTCCTCGGTGCTGGCAGGTTGTGTTGAAGCTAAATTTAGAATTTACTCGGACAATAAGTGTTTTTTTGCTTGTTTATGGTCAATTTTGAATAGGTTTTACAAATTGTCCATGTTATGTAAATTATCAAGGTGGATATTAGTTTGACGTCATCGATCAACAGGTTTAACTTTAGAGGCGTTGGGTCAGGGGGCCTGCGCAGAAAAAGGGCAGCCAATCATTGGCCCCAGGTTTAGAAGAGTTTTCACGTAAAGGTGTATTGCTTAGAAGAACCTGCGGATTTAGATAAGGCCTTGATCAAAAGCATTTCAGTGAAATGAACCAGATTAATAATAAGGAGCCGCAGTCGAAATGCTTGCGGTTGCAAAAATAGAGTCATCGGAAAGAAGTTTGCTTTTTCGGTGAAAAAGACAAACAACGATATCGGAATGAATAAATGAATAAACCAAACTTTTTTAGATCATCAGTATTTCGCGTAGTGCATCTCTGGAGAAGCATAATGGATGTAAAGTTCAACCCGCTAAAGCATGTCGCAGACCCCGGCTTGCAGTCCTACTTTATGTTAGTTCTGTTCACCATATGGAGTGTAACTTTCGGTTTCATCGCCACTTATCACTTTGGTTTGCTAGGCTACAGTACGGTAACGAGTGTGGTAGTGCATCTTTCAATATTAATCCCAATCTTGGTGACTAATGCGGTGTTTATCGATGCGGAAAGAGATGGAGAGCAGTGGTTGGTAGAGTGGGCCGAAGAACAAAGTAAATATCGTTTGTTTAAAAATAGACTCAAAGCGAAAAACATCGTCCGTTGGAAATACGATTCAGAGGCGTAGTTGAACGGCTAGATGAATTATGTCTCACGCAGGTTGGACAGGCGCCTGCGATATGTCCAAAGTGGGTTGGTCTGTTTCGTCTGAGGAAATAATTCCTCTGTCAGGCTGATTCTTTCGTCTGGTGCGAAGGCTTGTGTGTGCGAGCCAAAAGCTGTGCTTAGTTCAGTTAACGGCTGAGCTCACCAGCGTATGGTTCAGCGCTTTCTTGCAGCCGCTCTCTGCTCTTCTTTTTGATCACTCCCTCGCTAATCCGTTATTGCCATCTCTACCTTCGTCTCTTTCTTTTGTTCTTCCTTTTTTCGAACTACCACAAAGCAAGTTTTGGCGGAGGTTTGTGCAGACTCCTCGCTCGCGAAGGTTAGATGAAAATCGGGTTTGGATGCAGTGGACGGTTAGCCAAAAAGCCAACCTAGTCTGGTTGTTCCTAACTTTACGTCAAACACTACGTCTAACTTTGTTGTTAACTTTGTTGTTAACTTTTTTGGGTTGCTGTTCGAAGCGCCTCATATCGCATAAATTCCTTGATCATATTCCTCTCAACATTAGGGCAGGTCAGCAAAGCATCAATGTTACTTGAGATTGGTTGGCCTTCTTAGTTACAATAGCTTATTGAATTGAACGGTGTTCATTGTCGCTAACCCAGTAGGTTAGATGGATGATGTCTTTCTGAAAGTTAGTTCCTATTGGGGGTGGGGTCATTACAACAGTAACTAAAACCGTGGACTATGGTTCATCGATGCCAAGAGCCGTACTCACTTGGTTGATTTATCCTGTGTGCGTTCTACTGCCTTTCGCGGTGGCATTGATGGTTATCGATCCGGGCAATCCAGCGGCCATTCTGCCCATCGGGATATTGAGTCTTTTTACCGCAGGCATTATGGAGTGGATACACCCCCACACGCTGCAGTGGCGAAAGTCACACGGTGATATCGCTACTGATCTAATTCATCAGTTCTTGTCCTTACCATTGTCGTTGTTGCTTCGAGCAGGTCTTATCTATTTGTTCTTCAGTGTAATTGCAGAGCCTGCTGGGTCATTTGTGTTGGTCGCGTGGCCAACTCAGTTACCAGTTTGGAGCCAAGTGGCACTTGGGCTTGTGGTGAGCGAATTCGGTACATACTGGCGTCATCGTCTCTTTCATGAATGGCATTTGGGGTGGAGGTTTCACGCGGTGCACCATAGTTCAAAACGCCTGTATTTTTTGAATGCGCCGCGCTTCCACTTTATTGACCTATGTCTTAGTGGTCTGGCATCCGCGATACCGTTGGCGTTGTTTGGTGCAACGCCAGAAGTGGTGGTTTTGGTGTCTTTGTTCACAGCCTTACACGGCAACTGGCAACACGCTAACGTCCGGTACAAGCTCGGGTGGTTGAACTGGATTTTTGCAGGTGCCGAATTGCACCGCTGGCATCATTCATCAATTATTCGACACAGCAACAGTAATTATGGCAACAACCTAATCGTTTTTGATATTTTATTCGGTACGCGCTGTATGCCAAAGTCTGCTCAAAATATCGACGAGTTCGGCTTGGGCGAGCACGATGAGATGTTCCCGCAATCTTGGTGGCATCAATCTCTGCTGCCGTTTCGCTGGCAGTCTATGCTGAAGTTAGGTAACTCTGAGAAAGAATAAGTGCCGCTGCCCTAGGTGCGTCTAGATATGTTCTAGACCGACTTTTTTAACACATTGAAATTGCTGTAGCAGTTGGTGAATGCTATCGATGCTTTGATAGAACAGAGGGTTTATGATTAAAGTATTGAGAATTTATACAATAGTTTTCTGCGTTCTACTTTTTCTCAGTGAGACGGCAGTATTGGTAATGACTGATAAGTTTTGGCTATTTTCAGTAGATGACTATATCGCGATTATAGTATTGCTGTTGTCGTTGCGTTCACTTCGGCTGCTCCAAGGGCAACTTTTGCAGCTGGTTACATGGGGATATTTGAGTGGCAAATTTTACACCTTAATATTTGTCCGCCTGAATCCCGCTATGGATACAAGCGAACCCGTATTGGCGCTCAGCGTTTTGCTGATCGAAGTATTAGCCGGACTTACCTTAGTCGCGCTATGTCTGCGAACAAGTATTGCCAGTTCTGCTAATCCTCTAAGGTAGTTGGTGCTTTGCTGCCGCAGCAAGGTTGAGCAAGGCATTGATGATTTAGCTTTTGCTTAGCTACAGCCTGTGCACGAATGCATCTTTCTTTGACAGCGGCGCTACCCAATTCAGCTGTTGCTTTAATCTTTGGGTAGACCGCCAGCTTGGTAGAATTATTCAGACTTTAGGTGTTTGAAAACTTGTTCTAACGCAGATGGCGACCCCATGGAGCCATCGCCAGATTTTGGCATGTCTCCATTTACAAAATCTGCCAGTGTGGCCTCGCCATCTCTAATATTTTCAGGGACCGGTGCATTCTCAACGCCCTCTAATTCTGTCGCAAATAACGGTGCTGATCGTGCCCAATTCAATCTAGCGAAGTAGCCACCGCCGGCTTCGTGAATGCTGGCTTGAGCTTGGCAACTTGAGTGTGCAAGCCATGCCACCATGGCTGAGACCTTGTCCGGGGAGAGCCGTTGCATAATCTCAGCGGGTGCACTGCGCGATGCAGGCTTGCCTTGTGAAATGCGACGTTCATTGACGGAGGATGCAAAATCTTGGGTCATTCTGGTGTCGGCCTGAGGAATCAAGATATTGCATTTAATATCTAATTTCAGTTTGCGCGCTTCAAAGGCAAGGGAGTTAGCTAGGCCAATTAACCCAGCTTTGCTTGCCGCGTAGGCCGCCACTCCAGCACCGTACATAGCCGGAGATGATGTCATTATGCAGCGGCCATATTGTTGTTCGATAAAGATAGGCCATACCGCTTTCATGACGCTGAAAACACCGGTTAGATTAATATTGATCGTGCGCTGCCAAGATTCAAGGGTCAGTTCAGACCAGACCTCTGGAGTCAAAATTCCCGCATTATTGACAACGATATCAATGCGACCATAGGCCTGCATTGCCGCTGCAATAATGAGTTCGCCTTGCTCTACGGAATCATAGTTGGCCGCAGCTTCACCGCCCAATGCCTTAATTTCGGCGACTACTTCGTCAGCGACTTTGCCTTCTGCTTTGCCAGTGCCGTCGTAGGCCGTACCCAAGTCGTTGACGATGACTTTGCAGCCTCGTGACGCTAAGAGCAGCGCGTGTTGGCGCCCTAAGCCGCGTCCGGCGCCTGTGACTACTGCAACTTGGTCGGTGAATTCCAGTTTCTCTGTGTTGTTCATATGATGTCGATTCGGTGGAAATTTGAGGAACCGGGAGTCTAATGGAATTTGCTGAGGCAGTCATTTTGTTGAAAGTTGTTAGCGCGACGGAGCGTAGCTGATTAGAACTTGTTATGGATATTTCACCTCGGTCAGTGCTGGATAGCGCTAATTATTCTCTCTCCTGATGGGAAGCCGAGGGTGCGCAAGGCGGCGACGGAGAGTGCCTTTAGTAGGCGTGTCAGGATGCCTTAGTAGGGAGTTTGCAGCTCCCCGCCTGCTTTTGGTCCGGCGATGCATCGAAATTATCTTCGTGCATATCAAGCCTGGTCATCAAAGTAGGGCGCCGGGTTAAGTGCTTAAAGCAGACTCTAGCCAAAGCGTCCCTGTTAACGCACTCGATTAAGAGAGTGAAAATTGCCATTGGTAATGGCTGGCATCAAGACGAAATGCAGGTTTTACGCTAGGTGTCCAAGAATCGTCGCCGCCAACCCCCATGTGATAGCCATCAATGTAGACATATAGCCCTTCAGCAACGGTTAAGTCATGGGTATGTCGAGCTGCCGCCAACTGTGCCTGACCGTATTGACTGACGCTGAAATTAAAATGTCCTGTTATGCATAGATCACCTATGTTCAAAGTACTGACGTCACAGCGTAAGCCGTTTTCAGAGGGGAAAATATAGTTGGTGTGCATGGCGTTAACGGGTTGTTGCCATTGGCCAAAGTCCGCGCTCATTAATCGGTCAGGGTAATTTTCATGAGGCCCGCGACCAAACCAATTGATATCTTCTGTTATTTGGTTTGAGCGGAAACTTGCACCAACTCTGGGTATTGGCGGCATATCGCCGTTTACTTGCACTTCAATTGCAACCGTCATTGCACCGTCTAGCGTGAACTTATGTTGCCAGCAGGTTTTTATCTGAAGTTTGTCCTCATGATAGTGCCCGTGGTCCACCTCGAGTAAGCCAGCCTTATGATCGACGCGGATGTCTAAGCAGCGGTGTTGGAGATTGAAAATTCCCGCCTCTTGCCAGCGCGAGAGCCATGAATGTTTGTCTACGTGATAGGCCTGACTGGTGCCGATATCATTGTCTAAAGGGGCGCGAAAAAAATTATCTATCAACGGCTCAATTAACTGCTCCTTGCCGTTCTTAGTCCAACTGTCGATCAAGCCGCTGTTGCGATTCAGTTGCCAAGTATTAGGCCCTGCAATGACCTCATAACCTGTTGCGCAATCATTGATCGCAATAGGTTCTGCTATGAGCTTAGGCTGAACGTCAAGTTGCGACGGCAGCATGAATTGCCAGCGAGCCACCTCGTGACCTGCATCAGACCAATCGGTTTGATCGACTTGAGTAATCCATAGGTTTAACCAACATGGCTCCGTTACTGCCGGGGCCGCTTTAGTTAGCTGGATCTTGCAGGCAGTTGCGGGCGCCAACTCAAGGGCAATACTGTCTTGACCAAAACTATTTTTAGCCAAGTTGGGACTTTGGGTGACAAACTCCCAGTGCAAACATTCGTTATTACTTGCTCTAAATAGGAGTTCACTGGTGATAGTAACGGCCACATCGTGTTTGCTATGTAGGCGTGCAGTAAAAGGCTGCTGGCAGCGCTTGGCTTCAAATAATGTTGGGTGTGGTGTTCGGTCGGGAAAGACCAGACCGTTAATGCAAAACTGACGATCATTGATTTCGTCCCCAAAATCGCCACCATAGGCCCAGTAAGGTACGCCTTCGGCAGTAGTTTTATTTAGACCTTGATCCACCCAGTCCCATATAAAGCCACCTTGTACGCGTCGGTGTTCACGGAACATGTCCCAGTAATCAGAAAAATTACCTAAACTGTTGCCCATAGCGTGAGCATACTCGCAGAGAATGATAGGTCGTTCTTCATCCGCAAAGCCTACCCATTTATTTAAGGAAGGCTTATTGCCCAAGTCTGGATGTTGCAACGTCTCAGAGTCAGTTCTGGCGTACATAGGACAAATAATGTCGGTCGCATAGGTATCTGACCCACCGCCCTCATATTGAATAGGGCGAGAGGGATCTATGCGCTTGGTCCATTGATACATTGCGTCATGAACGGCGCCATAACCGGACTCATTGCCCAAGGACCAAAGAATAATACAGGCGTGATTAAAGTCCCTTGAGACCATTCTCACCATGCGCTCCAAAAACGCGTTGGCCCACATTGGGTCGTTGGCAAGTCGGCTCATTGGCGTCACGCCATGAGTTTCTATATTGGCCTCGTCCACTACATAAAGGCCAAGGCGGTCGCAAAGACGATAGAGCCCAGGCTGATGGGGGTAATGGGAGCAGCGTACGGCATTAAAATTGTTCTGTTTCATTAAGCGCAGATCCTGCTCAACCAGCGCCAGGCTTTCTGTATGACCTGTTGCGGGATCATGCTCGTGCTTATTGACCCCGCGCACCAACAGCGGTTGTCCGTTAACGCAGAGTTGGCCTGCGATGATGTCCACTGAGCGAAAACCCACATCATAGGCTTCGGACTCGATGGGCTGCTGCTTTGCATCCAATAAGGTGACGGTAAGTCGGTAGAGGTTTGGGCATTCAGCACTCCAGTGTTTGGGGCTGTGTACCGGGATCGAAAGGTGGCAGCGGTCTGTATAAGCACCTTTTTCGTCTATGTGACCCGTACCCACAGAGTGAACTTGTTCTAGTAATGCGGCACCGGCTAAATCATTTGCAGCATATAATGCTAAAGCGATTGAGCAATCTTCTGCATGCTCAGTTTGTACCTCTAGTTTAAGGAGGCCGTCTTCATAGCGATCGTCAAGGGTGGCCGTGACGCGCAGGTCTGTCATCCTAGAATGTGGCTTTCTCAGCAGTCGAACCGAGCGATAAATACCACTCAGATTCCACATGTCTTGGTCTTCCATATAGCTGCCGTCGCAGTGACGCAAGACCAAAACGCTGAGGGTATTCTGCCCACAGGCAATAACTTTACTTAAATCGAATTCTGCCGCTAACCGGCTGTCTTGGGAGTATCCTACCCAATGATTATTGCACCAAAGGTGGAATGCACTGTCTACACCATCGAATATCACCCGAACTTGGTCTTCCTTAGACCAACTATCTGGAATCGAAAACTTGCGTTGGTAGCAACCCGTTGGGTTTGCCTGGGGCACAACCGGCGGTGTGCAAGGGAACGGAAACTGCACGTTGGTGTAAATGGGGTGGTCAAACCCCTGCAGTTGCCAGTGGCCGGGCACCTGTAAGTCCTGCATGTCTGGCAATTCAGATGGCCAAGATGAGGGTACAGTCTCTACACTGTTAAACAGAGCAAACTGCCAGGTGCCATCCAGGGATAATATGGAGTCACTGAGGGCATCATTTTTTGCCGCATTTTCATCGCGCCAGCTGGAGAGAGGCGTATGAGCCGACATCCGGTGCTGTGAGGTTATATCTGGTGTTTGCCAAGCACGCTGAGTTTTAAAATCCATAAGAAGCACCAAAATTGAATAACGCTGAACAACGAAAGAATTGCGAAAGGAATATAGCAAATTCTCGGTAGCACATGGCGTGCCTTAGGCCAATAATTACCGCTCTAGGCTCAGGCCTACAAACTAGGCTATAGCTTTTAGATCAGGCTTTCAGATCAAGCTTTAGGCTAAGGCTCTTGCTAGGTGAGCCCAACTTGGGCTCTGGAGTGGTTTTTGAGGGTTTGTTAGGAGGCGTCTAGTTTGTGGGCATAGCTTGTGGACATAGGTTCTAGTGAATTTAGGTAAAGCCCATATAATCAAACTTGTTAACTTAAGCATTTAGCTTAGTACCTTAATAACTCAGAAGAGCATTCATGACCGAGCAGACAAAGTATTCATCGCTAGTTGGCAAAACCGTCTTTATAACCGGCGGTGCAACGGGTATTGGCGCGGCTATGGTTAGGGCATTTAGCGAACAGGGGGCCAATGTTGCATTTGTAGATTTAGATGGCGATGCAGCCAACGTTCTAGCCGCTGACCTAGAGCAAAGTACTGGCATGCGCCCTTGGTTTAAGCAACTGGACGTCACCAACGTGGCTGTCCTGCAATCTGCTATTCGTGAATCTGCAACAGAGTTAGGGCCGTTGCATACATTGGTCAACAATGCGGCCAATGATATGCGGCATACACCAGCAGATGTCACACCTGAAAGCTGGCGAGACACTATGGCCATTAATCTTGACGCGACCTTTTTTGCCGCGCAAACCGCAGCAGAGTTGATGGCAATGTCGGGTGGTTCAATTATTAATTTCAGCTCTATTAATGCGTTGCTTGGCCCGGCCAACATGGCAGGATATGTTGCAGCCAAGGCCGCTATTGTGGGGCTGAGCAGATCTTTGGCGAAGGACTTTGGCGGTTCTAATATCCGCGTAAACGCCATTTTACCGGGTTGGGTTGTTACCCAGAGGCAACTTGATACTTGGTTGACCGCCGAGGCAGAGGCTGCTTGGATGGAACAAGTTGCGCTAAAGAAACGTTTGTTGCCAGTGGATGTGGCCAATCTTGCTTTGTTTTTAGCTGCCGACGACAGCGCTATGATAACGGGCCAAAGTTTAACTATTGACGGTGGTCGAACTTAAAGTTTAGTCCTCAGAAGTGGTGCGGTTGGTGCATTAAAATATTGCCCAGAGCTTCTTTCCTTTTGCTTCTTCGGAAGTCTTAATGCGCCATGATTACGCTTGGTCCTTTCTAATTCCCACATTTAGTTAGGCTCGCTTAAGTATCTGTAGTTTTATCTAACTTGTAACTTTTCACTACTATCAGACAGCGACGCAACGGCAGGTGTGGCCTTTATCCGTTGTTTCTTTTAGTAGTTATCGTCGTAGTTATTCTTGTAGTTATCGTTGTAGTTATCGTTGTAGTTATCGTTTTAGTTATCGCGGTACTACGTCGCCTTGCAATGTCGCTCTTCGCCCCTCTTAAATTAGTTTCGTAGATACCGTGTTGGCGGAAGCCAGAATTGGTTAAAAGGGCATAGCACTGCGCCACAGAACTTGCCGAAAAATGCAAAAATAGACCAAAGTTAGATTTACAGTCGGTATAATTTTTGCCGGTTTAGTTGCAGTATAATTTTAAGGGTGGAAGCACTTGTTGCATTACGCGGTTACAATTTTTATCAGTGCTTTTTTGTTGTTCCAAGTTCAACCGATGGTGGCTCGTTTTATCCTACCTTGGTTTGGGGGCACATCTTTGGTGTGGACAACGTGCATGTTGTTTTTCCAAATTGTTTTAGTGCTAGGGTATTCCTATTCTCATTTCATTAGCCAGCGGTTAGTGCCCAGGCGCCAATGGATTATTCATAGCGCACTACTAATTATTGCAGCACTTTGCTTGCCCATCCAACCAGATGATTCTTGGATGCCTGTTGATGGGTCGGCGCCGACCTTAAGCATTCTGCTGCTTTTGGTTGCCTGTATTGGCGCTCCGTTTTTTATTCTTTCCACCACCAGTCCCTTGATTCAGTCATGGCAAAGTCGCACGCATCCAGATAAGTCGCCATACCGACTGTTTGCTCTTTCAAACGCAGGATCTTTACTCGCACTAATTTCCTATCCATTTTTGATTGAGCCCTATTTTTCCTTGTCCAATCAATCCACTATTTGGTCAGTGGCATTTGTTCTTTTTGCCTTATTGATTGGAGTATTGGGCTATAAATACCAAAAGGTATCGCCTGCTCTAATTCAAAGCACCTCAGACCTTGGGGAGAAGGTTGCCACTCCGCCGAGAAGTATTACGGCACTCTGGTTGATTTTGCCGACCCTCGCATCTACAGCATTGCTAGCCACTACCAATTTAATGACTAACGAAGTGGGTGCAGTGCCTTTTCTTTGGATACTACCGCTTTGTCTGTATCTCATTTCCTTTATTATATGTTTTGAGCACTCACGATGGTATTTACGAAAACTATATTTCCCATTGTTTCTAGTTTCGACGGTTTTATCCTGTTTTGTCCTAGAAGCGGGTAACGCAGCCCCCATTATTTTCCAAGTGATTGCTTATTCTATGGTTTGTTTTAGTGCATCCATGTGCTGTCATGGCGAGCTTTCTCTGATCAAACCAGCCGAATATTATTTGACCAAATTCTATCTTTTGGTAGCTGTTGGTGGCGCTCTGGGCGGTGTTTTTGTTGCCATAATTGCTCCCCAGATATTTTCAAGTATTTACGAATATCAAATTTCGTTAATTTTGATTCTCATCATTTATTTAACCAGTATCGCTATTGAGAACCTAAGACACGCTAGTCAACCACAACGAAAAACCTACGCTCGAAGTAAATTTATTGTTCTTTTATTGATTATCGGTAGTGCGGCCAGTGGTATCTACATTGCGATCTTTTCGCCAGACGCGCTACTAGCTTATTACCACTTTCAAATTCGCCTGCTGTTTGTTTGCGTTCCTTTGCTTCTGGCGTGGGTTGCTTTTCAATCTGGCGTTGGTTCTTTGGTTAGTATTACAAAAAGTTCGTTGCGGGTTTTCCCATTACATTTAGTCTTTGGGTTGGTTACATTATCAATCGTTATCACCTCCATAGACCGTCAATTTCTAGAAACGACTACTGTTATGCAGGATAGAAATGAGTACGGAATACTGACAGTCAGAGATTTTGCTAAGCTGCGCACGCTCAATAATGGTCGAACCTTGCATGGATCTCAAAGCATTGATCCATCTATTCCTCTTACACCTACTTCTTATTATTCTGCTTCCAGTGGACTTGGTAAATCTATTGAGTTTTTGCATGCATCAGAAAACATTGCGTTAGAGAACAAAATTTCTATGGCTGCAGTTGGGCTTGGCGTGGGCACAGTCTGCGCATGGCTTAACAAAAACGACACCATTCATTTTTATGAAATTAATCCGCTTGTAGTAGATGTCGCAAAAAACCACTTTTCCTTCTTAGATCAATGCAAGGGAACCGTTGGTGTAACTTTAGGTGATGCCAGATTGCAGCTTCAGTACTTGGCTGCAAGCAAGGACAAAGTTGCCTATGACCTAATCATTGCCGATGCTTTTTCAAGTGATTCCATTCCTATGCATCTATTAACAATTGAGGCATTTGAAATTTACCAAAGCAGCTTGGCTGAAAATGGCATCTTAGCCATTCACACTTCAAATCGATTTATGCGACTTGAAAACCTTGTTAAACGCATGGCGCAAGAAATTGGCATGGATGCGTTGCTAGTTGTTGATAAACCAGAATTCGGCTCAGTGGCGAATAGCAGTAGTTGGGTACTTGTTACAAAAAATCAAGCATTTATCCAACAGTTGCCAAGCGAAATCATTGATAGCGATTGGCCGGCTGAACGGTTTACCGCCTATTGGACTGACGACTTCTCTTCCATTGTTTCAGTCATAAATTGGGACAGGGAGTTAGGTTGGCTAACTAGAATTCTGCGCGAAAAAGGTTGGATAATTTAGCAGCTTTATAGACGAGATCATGCAGTTACTAAGCAGTTACTAAGCAGTTACTAAGCAGTTACT
>Ga0114995_10001175_pt1 | contig 18591 bp, 19 predicted proteins | sample ArcticOcean_MG_C_11_FD_87038 | JGI IMG/M metagenome (GOLD analysis project Ga0114995, IMG submission 87038) | Marine microbial communities from western Arctic Ocean - ArcticOcean_MG_CB2_154 | ecosystem: Environmental > Aquatic > Marine > Oceanic | place: Arctic Ocean: Canada Basin | collected... | reverse complement strand
GACGCTGATCACATCTGTGACGCCCAGCCTTTTAAGAGCGTCAATATTGGCGCGGTACGGCACGCTACTTGGAGAGTGCACATGTCCGCGGCCGTGACGGGGTATAAATACCATTTCCACACTGTCCAGCGTCCCAGTCAACATCTCATCGGAGGGTGCGCCCCAAGGGCCGTCAACCCGCTGCCATGTTGGGTTTTGCAATCCATCAATATCATAAAGTCCGGATCCACCGATAATTCCAATTTTCGTTCTACGCATCTGCAAGGCCTTCAAGATATAAAATATATAGCTATTATTTCATATTTTCTAGTTCACTACTAGTTTTACAATCCTATTGTCGGCAAGAATACCGTGACGTCAGCGAAATATATGCTATGAGGCCATAATGCATAGAATTCTCGACTAAAAAAGGTTCCCCATTATGTCTCGTGTCTTGTTGGCTGCATTAGCGGCCAGACCCTCTTTTGCTGATTTCAATCTCAGTGCCGGTGAGCCAATAACTATTGGTCGTGTGCGTATCGAGATCTTAGCTGGCCTTACCGTGGCCCTAGCGTTGGTTCCGGAAGCTGTTGCTTTTGCTTTTGTCGCGGGGGTTCATCCCTTAGTAGGACTTTATGCTGCCTTTATTGTGGGCGTCATCACTGCTTTGATTGGTGGCAGGCCAGGCATGATTTCTGGTGCTACGGGTGCTTTGGCCGTGGTTATGGTGGCTTTAGTAGCACAACATGGGGTTGAATATTTGTTTGCCACTGTTGTTTTGATGGGACTAATTCAGATTTTTGTTGGCATCATGCGTTGGGCAAAATTCATCCGCCTTGTGCCACATCCGGTCATGCTAGGCTTTGTAAACGGTTTGGCGATTGTTATCTTCTTGGCCCAGATGAGCCAATTTAAAGTCCCTGGAACCGTTGTTAACACGGGCCATGGAATGTCCGGTGGTGAATGGTTGTCAGGCGTTTCAATGATGACAATGTTAGCGCTTGTGGCGCTGACAATGGCGATAGTTTGGCTGATGCCCAAAGTCACAAAGGTTATCCCTGCGCCTCTAGCTGGAATCGGAATTGTTGCTATTCTGGTCATTGCTTTTGGAATTGATGTGCCCCGCGTTGGAGATTTGGAAAGTATCAAAGGTGGACTGCCTAGCTTTCACAACCCATTTGGTACTGGAACTGGACTTTATGGCACACCTATGGCGCCGTTTTCCCTAGACACACTCGTTATCATAGCACCTTACGCAGGCATTCTTGCTGCGATTGGATTGATAGAAAGCCTACTTACCCTCAATCTTGTGGGTGATATGACAAACAAACGTGGTGGTGCGAGCCAGGAAAGTATTGCTCAAGGTATTGCAAACACTGTCACAGGTTTCTTTGGTGGCATGGGTGGTTGCGCTATGATCGGGCAATCGATGATTAATGTAAAATCTGGAGGACGCACCCGCCTTGCAGGTATTGCTGCAGCTTTGTTCTTGCTTTTGTTCATTGTTGTTGCATCATCTTGGATTGAACAAATACCGTTAGCCGCTCTCGTGGGTGTTATGTTCATGGTGGTGATTGGCACATTTGCTTGGAATAGCTTAAAAATCATGCGTAAAGTGCCGCTCATGGATGCTTTTGTGATTGTACTTGTGACAGTCGTGACCGTAATGACAGACCTTGCGATAGCGGTCGTTGTTGGTGTGATAGTGTCCGCTTTGGCTTATGCTTGGCAGAACGCCACACGGATCCATGCAAACCGCGCTGTAGAAGCAGATGGCACCAAGGTGTATAAGATACGTGGCCCATTGTTCTTCGGCTCTTCAGAGGGTTTCTCTGAACTGTTCACACCGAATGAGGACCCTGATACGGTAATAGTTGATTTTGTTGATAGCCGGGTTGCGGATCAATCTGCCTTGCAAGCAATTGAAGCCGTAGCCCTAAAGTATGAGGAAGCGGGCAAGCGGATACAATTACGTCACTTGAGCAAAGATTGTCATTATCTTCTAAGCAAAGCTGGGCATTTGATCATTGATAGCGATGATGACCCCGATTATGAAATTGCTGTAGATTATGGCGTGCGGACTGGAATTTTAGCTGCGGGGCACTAAAAAATACGCTCAGTTGTTCGGATTAGTCATCGGGGCGACTGAGCGAAAATATATTATCCACCACCGAATAATCTTTATAGCCCAAGCGTGACAGAGGTCTGAATTTGGTTACGTCAAATATGCCATCCACCAGGCAATCATCGCGCATGTGTACGCCCGTGACTTCTCCAAACACGGCAAAATTAGCCTCACCGGGCAGTTGGATGATCTGAGTTAGTTTGCATTCTAAACTGGCAGGCGTTCCCGCTACGCGAAACCCTGCTATAGTGTCGCATGCTATGGCTTCCATTCCAGATTTTATAAATTCATCGTCATTTTTTGGAAAAGCAGCGGAGGTAGTATTCATTGCGTCCCGCATGGCATACTCCACAATATTTACGCAGAATACGCCAGTTTCGCGAATGTTACCAACACTGTCTTTAGTGCCCTCTTGGTCGTTTTTTGCTCCGGTGGAGGCAAAAATGACCTGAGGTGGCACATAGGCTACGGCGTTAAAAAATGAATAGGGCGCTAAGTTGCGGTTTCCAGCGCTGTCTTGTGTGGATATCCAGCCAATTGGACGGGGTGTTACGATGGCATTGAATGGATTATGCGGTAGGCCATGACCATCGTCGGGGCGGTAAAACATCTGCTCTCCTCTTTGTTTGCGCAGATGTTACCTGCGTGCTAGGGCAGTTGCAAAAGGAAAGAAGGACGGTGCGGTGTTTCATTTAAACCGCGAGACAGAAGATGATTGGTGGGAAGTTGAAGCGCTTTATGATCTGTGCTTTGCGCCCGGCCGAGAAGCTTTGTCCTCGTATCGTCTTCGCGACGGTGTTGCACCGTTAAGTTCGCTTTCTTACGTAGCTCGTGATTCAGATGGAATATTGGCTGGTGCAATCCGCTATTGGCCCATTTTAGTTGGGGTAGCGCCTGCTTTATTGCTTGGACCCATTGCGGTCCATCCTACACGGCAGGGTGAGGGGCTGGGCGCACATTTGATCCATGAAAGTCTTTCAGTGGCACCAGATTTAGGGTTTAGCCGAGTTATGCTAGTAGGTGATCAACCTTACTATAAACGTTTTGGTTTTAGTTTTTTGTCTGGCGTTCACATGCCGCCGCCGACCAATCCCTTTCGCGTCTTAGGGTTGGAGCTTCAGCGTGGTGCTTGGGAGGGGGTCACCGGCGATGTGCAGGCTAGCTAACTATTAAGCCGAACCCATTCAACTACTGAGCTGCGCACGGATTGGTGCCCCTCGTCTCTAGCCTTATCAATTACCAACTTTAGTTCATTGAGATCAATGCACCGGATCAAATGTTTGACAGGACCAATAGAGGCAGGACGCATTGACAGGGTATGTATGCCTAAGGCTGCGAAGCAAGCTGCTTCTAACGGTCTGCCCGCATCCTCACCACAAAAAGACAGTTGAGTGTTAGTCATACGTGCTCTGCCAACAATCTGCTCTAGAAAATTCAGAAAACTGGTATTGAGTGTGTCGTAGCGTTTGCGTACCCGCTCATTTTCGCGGTCGGCAGCAAAAAAGAATTGCTTGAGATCATTCCCACCGATTGATAGAAAATCTACTTCCTCAAAAAATTGATTGGGTGCGAAAGCTAAAGATGGAGTTTCTAACATAGCACCCACATTGATATTCGTGGGTAATGTGTGTCCTAATTTTGTTTCGCGTGTCTTTGCGCGCTCTAATTCAGCCTTGGCACCTTGGAATTCATCATATTGGGCGACAAAGGGGAACATTACTGACAGTTCACGCCCAGAAGTTGCGCGCAATAGAGCCTGAAGCTGCATTCGCAAAATACCTGGTTTATCCAGTCCAACTCTAATGGCGCGCCAGCCCATAGCTGGATTTGGTTCATCCTGTGGAACCATATATGGCAGCACTTTGTCTGAACCAATATCAAGTGTGCGAAACACAACCTTACGACCCTCAGCCGCTTCCATTACCCGAGTATATTGTGCTACCAGTTCAGCCCTTTTTGGCATATAGTTCTGTGATAAAAATTGCAGTTCGGTACGAAACAGGCCGACACCTTCAGCGCCCGAGTTTGGCAATGACGGCAGATCAGCCATAAGCCCTGCATTCATCAAAAGTTCTACTACCGTGCCGCATTTGGCTTGAGCAGACTTATCGCGCAGCGTGACATAGCGATCAGCCGCTTGGCGCATCATAGCAATTTTATCTTGAACAGCCCTTTGCACGCCCTCATCAGGGCGCAGGTGCACAGTGCCTTGATCGCCATCTAACATGACAGCATCGCCGTTCAGGGCCTCTGTAATGATTCCTTTGGTATGAACGATTAAGGGTATCGCCAAGGCACGAGCCACTATCGCTGCATGCGAGCCAACAGAGCCCTCTTCCAGTACAATACCACGTAGGTTGCGGCCATAATCCAATAGTTCTCCGGGGCCAATATTACGTGCCACCAAAATAGGATTATGAGGTATTTCTGCGCCAGTATCGCTACCTTGCCCGGTTAATATTCGTAAAAGCCGGTTTGATAGATCATCCAAATCATGCAAGCGTTCCCTTAGGTAAGCGTCTTTGGATTGTCCGATGCGGGTTCTCGCAGTGGATTGTTCTTTTTCGACTGCCGCTTCGGCTGATAGACCCCGCTGGATGTCTTCTTCCATTCGACGGCGCCAGCCTTTGGAGTGGGCAAAGAGACGGTAGGCTTCCAAAACTTCTAGTTGCTCCGCATCGCCATTACGGGCATCTGCTAGCATCTGATCTACTGAAACCCGCAAGCGATCCAGAGCGTCTTCCAGACGATTACTTTCAACCTCGGGATCGTCAGCGATCGGATTAGTGACGACAACCCGCGGTTCATGCAGATACACGACGCCTTCGGCGACGCCTTCTTGGCAGCTTAACCCTTGAAATGTAACTGGCTTTTGATGGCGCGCAGATAAGGCATCACCGTCACCCACAAAAGCACCAAGCTCCGTCATTTCGGCTAAGACCATTGCTACGACTTCTAGCGCATAGATTTCATCAGCTGAAAATTCACGGGCTTCTTTAGATTGTACAACCAATACCCCAAGTGAGTCGCCAAGTCTTTGGATTGGTACTCCGAGAAAAGAGGAATATATTTCCTCGCCTGTTTCGGGCATGAAGCGAAACCCTTTGGCTGAGGGGGCATCGGCAGTATTGATTATACTGCTAAAGCGGGCCACACGGCCAACAAGCCCCTCGCCAATGCGCATTCGAGTTTGGTGAACCGCTTCGGCGTTTAGCCCTTCAGTGGCACAAAGCTCAAGAGTTTCACTATCGCGGAACAGGTAGATCGAACACACCTGAGAACGCATAGACCCTGCGGTGAGCTGCACTATCTTGTCGAGTCGCGCTTGCCCTGCCGAGTCTTCAGCCATTGCATCGCGCAGTGCTCCAAGAAGCTTGCGACTTTCACTCTCTGAGGTTTGGGCCATATAATACGGTACCCCTAGGCTGCTTTTTCCAATTCAAAAGCATCATGCAGTGTCTGGACTGCCAATTCCATATATTTCCGTTCAATGAGGACAGAAATCTTAATCTCGGAAGTTGTAATTACCTTAATGTTGATACCCTCTGTGTGCAGGGCCTGAAACATTTTGGCGGCCACACCAGCGTGGCTACGCATGCCTATACCGACTACGGAGACTTTTGCCACAGCTTCATCAGCCACCAGGTCATGGTAGTTAATCGTACCGGCATCCTTGGCTGTTTGCATAACTTTCTCGGCACGCAGAACTTGGTCCGTAGGGCAAGAGAAAGTCATGTCTGTCCGGCCATCTTCGCTAATATTTTGAACGATCATGTCTACGTTAACGCCCGCCTCTGAAAGAGGGCCAAAGATTGCAGCGGCGATGCCGGGCCTGTCGGCCACAGAAATGAGAGTCATTTTGGCTTCGTCACGGCTATAAGCCACTCCTGCAACAACATTTGATTCCATTATTTCCTCCTCGGCACATACTAATGTGCCTGCTGTGTCTGATGGGTCTTCGAATGAACTGAGCACTCGCAGGCGCACGTTAAAGCGCATGGCCAATTCTACCGAGCGGGTTTGCAATACTTTAGCTCCAAGCGAGGCCAGCTCTAGCATTTCTTCAAAGGCTATTTTGTCGAGCTTACGCGCTTTGTCTGAGATTCGAGGGTCTGTGGTGTAGACCCCGTCTACATCTGTATAAATATCACAGCGTTCAGCTGAAAATGCGGCTGCAAAGGCCACCGCCGTAGTATCTGATCCACCGCGGCCCAGGGTGGTGATGCGACCATCGGGGCTTGTTCCCTGAAAGCCTGCTACAACAGCCACACGCATACCAGTACCAAACTCTGCATCTAAGTTTGCAGTTGGTATCTTCTCAATACGCGCGTTGGAATGGGAATTAGTGGTTTGTACTGGCACTTGCCAACCCTGCCAGCTGCGCGCTGAAATGTTCATCTCTTGTAAAGTCAAGGCCATCAGCCCAGCGGTGACGTTTTCGCCAGAGGACACAACGGCATCATATTCGCATGCATCGTAAAGGGCAGAGGTTTCATTGACCCATCCCACCATTTCGTTGGTTTTCCCCGACATTGCCGAGACGATCACGATCACATCATAGCCCTTGGCCACTTCCCTTTGAACGCGTTCGGCAGCGTTTTGGATACGGTCTAGATTAGCAACGGATGTACCGCCAAATTTCATCACCAAACGAGGCATGATAAGTCCAACTTTCTGCAGTTACAGCTATTTATTAGGCTTTTGGGGGGCTAAGAGCAAGGGTTCAGGGGGCTATCTATGTGCAATTAATTGGTTTGACGCTTCGGCATGAAAGGCAGAGGGGCGACGCGAATTCCGTCTTCAATGAGCGCTTTTGCTTCTTCAGGCTTTGCCTCGCCATAGATAGAGCGCGCTGGTTGTTCGCCGTCATGCATTGCGCGGGCTTCGGTGGCGAAGTTTAATCCCACATAATCAGAGTTTTTCTCGATTTCATTCTTCAGCTTAGCTAGTGTTTTTTCCACATCGCTAGTTGGGGCGGTCAATGGAGTATCAGTTTCGGCGTGACCTGTACTTATACCTATCTTTGGACTCATCAGTGATTTTACTATCTGGCTATCGCCACATTCCACACAGTTGAGCAGGTCTGCTGCTGCCAATTTCTCATAGGCCTCAGAAGATTGAAACCAGCTTTCGAAGCTGTGGTCATTGCTACATTTTAGTGAAAAGCGGATCATCCCGCAGGCTCCTATTTGTTATTAGTGTCTTAGGGCGTTTACCAACTGTAAAACAAGAGCCTACGTGTATGTGTGAGCTTTACTTTCTTGGCTATGGGTCAAAGGACTTTAGCAATCGCGCCAAATCTGGCTCAAGTACCTGCTTTGCCGCCTCTTTGCGGCTAAACCACTTGCGCTGCCTCTCAGATTTCTCTGAGTAATCTTCCAAAATGTTTTTCACCTTTAATGCGTAGATAGTCACGATACAGGGATAGCTTTCGATACCTTCTACTATTTTTTCATAGCAATAAACCCCCAGTGGCCTTTCTTTTAGCTTTCCGGTCACGCCTGCTTCTTCCAAAGCCTCATTGGCTGCACTCTCGCCAGGCGTCATATTGTTTTCTGGCCAGCCTTTAGGCAGGATCCAGCGCTTAGTACGGCGTGACGTGATTAAAAGGATTCGAATTTTGCCATCATTTACCCGATAGCACAGGGCCCCAAATTGAGAGCGTGCATGGCGTTTCTGCTTCGGTTCAATCGAAAGCGGGAGTTGAGTTGGGTTAGAGCTGCTCATCGTGCGGTGTTGTTTTCATTGTTATTGACTGTTTATATCATACAAGAAATGAAAATACAAAAAAGCACTGAATAATTGATTCAATCTAGTGATATTTCTCGAAGTCTAACGCGCATGTTTAGGCTTTTTATAGTGGGGCTGGTGTTGGCCAGCACGAGCACGTGCTCGGCGCAAACGTTGGATGTTTACGCTGCAGCCAGTTTGAAATCTGCAATTGATGAAATCGCGGCAAATTTCGCTGCGCAAACAGGGCAGGCGCCGCGTTTGTCTTATGCCGCATCCAGCATTTTGGCTTTACAAATTGAGCATGGCGCGCCGGCGGATGTTTTCGTATCTGCCAACCTTGGGTGGATGCATTATTTGGAGCAAGTTGGCGTTCTCCAGAATTCTGCTCAGAATATTGCGTCTAATAGATTGGTTTTTGCCTCGGCCGTACCTGGACCTTTGTCGCTTGAACTGCCGGACATTCTTGGGCGTTTGGCTGGTGGGCGGTTAGCTGTACCTTTGATCTCTTCGGTACCTTTAGGGCTTTATGCGGCTCAGTCATTGCAAAAAATGGGCTTTCTGACAGCGCTAACCCCACATTTGGCGCAGCAGGATAATGCGCGCAGTAGTTTGATCTCTGTATTGCGGGGAGAAGTTGACTTGGGGATTTTATATGCCAGTGATGTGGCAATTGCGCCAGGGGTGTTTGCCGTTGCTGAAATTCCTTTGAAGGTGCATGATCCTGTGACTTATCAGGCCGCTTCCATATCGCCTCGGGGGGCAGAGTTCGTGGATTATCTAACCAAGAAGCAAGCGCAGGCCGTATTTATGAGTTATGGGTTTTTGCCGCCATGAGTTGGCTCAGTCTCAGCCCGGTTGAATTTCAAGCGCTCACGCTGTCGCTTTGGGTGGCTGGGGTCTCTGTTCTTGTGAGCCTACCGGTAGCAACGGCTGTAGCCTACGTCTTGGCCCGCTGCCAATTTTGGGGGCATAGCCTACTCAACGCATTGGTGCATCTACCATTGGTGCTGCCACCTGTCGTCACTGGGTATCTTTTGTTGCTCGCCTTTGGACGTCACGGTGTATTTGGGCCTGTACTTGAAATATTTGGCCTGCAATTGGCATTTACCTCTGCAGGTGCAGCACTGGCAGCAGCTGTGATGGCATTTCCGTTGATAGTGCGTGCTATCCGCCTGAGTATAGAGTCACTTGACCCAAAACTGGAAGAGGCTGCCAGAACATTAGGTGCTTCCCCTGTAAAGTTATTTGTATTTGTTATCCTTCCACTAATTTTTCCAGGGATATTGGCTGGTGCTGTTGTTGGATTTGCCAAAGCGTTGGGTGAATTTGGTGCAACGATTACCTTCGTATCGAATATTCCTGGTGAAACCCAAACCATCGCCTCGGCAATTTATGCCTTACTGCAGGTCCCAGGCCAAGAGGTCGCAGTGGCACGTATGATTGGTTTTTCTATCTTGCTGTCCTTCGGTGCATTGCTGTTGTCTGAGATATTAGCTCGAAGGATGGTGCGCCGATGACTGTAACACTGGACATCCAAATGCGACGCCGTGGTTTTTTGCTCGATGTAAAATTTAATGCACCAGCTGGTGTGAGCGTTATTTTTGGTCCCTCTGGTAGTGGTAAAACTACTCTATTGCGAGCTGTGGCAGGCTTAGACCTTGTGGATCACGGCCATATCTCCATTGATCATGTTGATATGGCAGGTGTGGCGCCACACCGGCGAGCGGTGGGCTATGTCTTTCAAGAACCACGTTTATTGCCACATTTGACGGTTTTGGGGAACCTCAAATTTGCGCAGAAGATGGGGCGATTAGTATCGGGGCAAAGCTTTGACGATGTCACGGATTTGTTAGAACTGCGTGCCCTGTTACAACGCTATCCCGTGGCGCTATCGGGTGGTGAGGCCCAACGAGTTGCCTTGGGTCGTGCATTGTTGAGTGCGCCCAAATGCCTTTGTTTGGATGAGCCCTTGTCTGCTCTCGATCAGGACTTGAAGCAGCGCATATTGCCCTACCTAGAACGCTTACGTGACCAGACAAAAATCCCAATCCTATATGTCACACATGATGCTGCGGAAATGGCGCGATTGGCTGATCATATTGTTTTGATGCGGGCAGGTAAGAGCGTTTTGTCGGGCCCTGTATCTGAGGTTTTGACCGACCCTGCGGCTGTGCCATTTTTGGGCATACGCGCGGCCGGCACAGTAATTTTAGGGTGTGTAGAGTCTCCCGATCCCACCACTGGGCTTGCGGTCATGAGCTTTGCTGGTGGCCGGCTGATATTGCCAGAGCTTGTGCAACCTATTGGGCATAAAGTCCGCATTAGAATAGCTGCTCAAGATATTGTTTTAGCAAATAAGATGCCAAATGGCCTATCAGCTTTAAATATTCTTCAGGGGGTAATTAGCGATTTCCATCACGGTCAAGGCCCAGGTGTTATGGTACAATTTAAGGTGGGTGAGACATTCTTTTTAGCCCGGGTAACGCAATATTCTGCAGTGCAAATGGGATTGGCTCTGGGGCAAACGGTGTTCGCCATCGTCAAAGCAAGCGCGTTTGATCCGGCTGGGATTGGCTCCTGATGAGGCGAGTAGTTCTGCGTAATTGCCGCAGAACTACTTTACTTATTGCGGGTTGAGGTTTTGGCTTTACGCGGCAAAACCTTAGGTTTGGTTGACCAACCCAACTGATCGGCCAACACGCGCCGCTTCACTTCTTCAACTTCACCAGGTTTCAATTCACGTAGCTGAAATGGTCCATATGAGATACGAATTAAGCGGTTCACAGTGAAGCCAAGAAACTCCATAGCTCTACGAATCTCACGGTTTTTTCCTTCTTTCAAGCCAATGGTTAACCAGAAATTGGCACCAGTTTTACGATCCATCTGGACAGTCATTGGTTGAAAGCGCTCTCCTTCAACCGTGATGCCTTGGGTTAGGGGTTCGAATGCGTTTTCTTGCGGATAGCCTTTAATTCGAACTCTGTAGCGTCTAGTCCAGCCAGTACTGGGCAACTCAAGCGTGCGCTTCAAGCCGCCGTCATTGGTTAGAAGTAATAAGCCCTCAGAGCTCATGTCCAAGCGCCCCACTGATACCACTCGCGGCAAAGACTCTGGCAAGCTGTCAAATACAGTCTCTCGACCTTTCTCATCGCGAGCACTAGTCACTAAGCCGATCGGCTTGTGATACAGCCATAGCCTTGGTTCACCTGGTGGCTCAATCGGCTCGCCGTCAAATTCAATTTTGTCGCTTGGATGCACGTTGAGAGCCGGGCTGAAAATCTTCTTCCCGTTTACTTTCACTCGCCCTGCCTCGATCAGTTTCTCTGAGTCGCGTCGACTTGCTACGCCGGCGCGTGCTAAAACTTTTGCGATCCGGTCGCCCTTTGGTGTTTCATCTGCCATGCGCTGGGCTTAGACTGTGTTTAATGCAAAGCCAAGCGGGGATGAATGCGTTTTACCAGCCAAATGGATTTAGCCTTAAATGAGGCGCAGCAGGCTGCCTTAGCAGGTGAAGTGCCCGTGGGGGCGGTGATTGTCGATGCGCGAGGTCAGGTTTTAGCTGCAGCAGGCAATCGTACCCGCCGCGATTGTGATCCGACGGCACATGCAGAGATATTGGCCATTAGGCAGGCTGCAGCGATTTTGGGGCAAGAACGTTTGGTAGGATGTACTCTTTATGTGACCCTTGAACCTTGTGCGATGTGCGCAGGTGCTTTGGTTCATGCGCGGGTTGCGCGCGTGATCTATGGAGCTGCTGATCCCAAATCAGGTGGCACGGACCATGGGGCGCGGGTATTCACTCATCCTCAAAGCCATCACCGGCCTGAAGTGATTGGTGGTATTTCTGACGAGGCCTGTTCTACGCTTTTGGTAGATTTTTTTGCACAACAGCGCAGCAAAGCCTAGGTCAGCCGCTCGAGGCCTTGGCAACATGCAGATCCCAAGTTAGTAAGCTTTAAAACTAACTGCAGAAGTGAAGGACCACCTATGTTGATCGACACAAAAACGGCTGCCCGTGTTGCCAAACTTGCCCGGATTAGGGTTGACGCAGCAGACTTACCAGCTTTAGCACAAGAATTTACCAACATTTTGGGCTTCATTGAGCAGTTGAATGAGGTGAATGTGGAAGGTATTGAGCCTATGACTTCTGTAACTCCGCAACGGTTGTTTCGGCGGGAAGATGTTGTGAACGATGGTAATCAACAAGTTGCCGTTCTCTCAAATGCGCCTGATGCGCGTGAAGGTTTTTTTGCCGTGCCAATGGTGGTTGAATAATGTCTGATCTGATGAAACTGACTTTGTCAGGTGCTCGTGACGCATTGCGCGCCGGGCAAATTACTGCGGTTGAATTGACCGAGGCCTCACTCGCTGCTGTTGTGGCTTCCAAGCCGCTGAATGCATTTGTGCATGACACATCTGAGATAGCGCGGGCCCAAGCCGTCGCGGCCGATATTCGTATCCAAGCTGGCGGTGCGCCGGATATGTGTGGTCTGCCTATTGGTATGAAAGATCTTTTTTGTACCAAAGGCGTCGCAACCCAAGCTGCTAGTGCCATTTTAAAAGGGTTCATACCGGAATACGAATCGACCGTGTCCAAAAAACTATTTGATGCAGGCGCTGTCATGGTTGGTAAATTGAACATGGATGAATTTGCCATGGGTTCTTCCAATGAGACCTCGACCTACGGCAATGCTGTTAACCCTTGGAAAGTTGATGATCGTGAACTGGCGCCGGGTGGCTCTTCCGGTGGGTCCGCGGCCGCGGTCGCTGCTGAGACCTGTCTCGCGGCCACTGGCACAGACACGGGCGGCTCTATTCGTCAGCCGGCTGCCTTTACCGGTATAACTGGTATTAAACCCACATATGGGCGGTGCTCTCGTTGGGGAATTGTGGCATTTGCCTCGTCGCTTGATCAAGCGGGCCCAATCACCAAAGATGTACGTGACTCTGCTATTATGTTGGAAGCAATGTGTGGGTTTGATCCCAAAGACAGCACATCTATGAACATGTCTGTACCTAATTTTGAAGCTGCTTTGACGGGTGATGTTCGGGGTAAAACTATAGGTATTCCAAAGGAGTACCGTGTTGATGGCATGCCTGACACTTTGGAACATCTATGGTCTGAAGGCACAGCGATGTTGCGTGATGCGGGCGCTATTGTGAAAGACATTAGTCTGCCACACACAAAATATGCCTTACCGGCCTATTACGTGATTGCGCCAGCTGAAGCATCCTCGAACTTAGCGCGCTATGATGGCGTGCGTTTTGGCCACCGAGCCAAGCTTGCAGCTGGAGATGGCATTACTGAAATGTATGAAAAGACCCGCGCAGAAGGCTTCGGCGCAGAAGTTCAGCGCCGGGTTATGGTAGGCACTTATGTACTATCTGCTGGATTTTACGATGCCTATTATAACCGTGCGCGTCGGGTGCGGGCTTTGATCAAAAAAGATTTTGATGATGTGTTTAGCGCTGGCGTTGATGCTATCTTAACTCCTTCCACCCCTACAGCTGCCTTTGGCTTGGGTGAGATGGTTGATGCAGACCCAGTACAAATGTACTTGTTTGATGTGTTCACTGTCACAGTCAATTTGGCAGGGCTCCCGGCGATATCTGTGCCGGCTGGGCTTGATTCCAAAGGTTTGCCTTTGGGGCTGCAGTTGATTGGTAGGCCTTGGGAGGAGGGAGATCTTCTTAACACGGCCTTTGCGTTGGAAAAAGCTTTGGAATTCAATTTTAAACCCAACCAGTGGTGGCTTTAAAACTTATCAATTTTCAAATTATGGATTTGTAGATTTTTACGTTACAACAATTATACTGTGGCTGGAACCTATACGTACACTTTCGTCTGGGATGTCAATAATGGGGAAGTTGATGAAGTACTTTGTGATTATGGCCATGGGGCTGACTTTGACTGCCTGTCAAAGTACGATGCCTAACGATGTAATACTTGCTGAGTACAATTACCCACAAGAAGAAGTCCTCCAACCCGGTGAAACAGAGCTAGTTTCGTCTAGTACTCAAACTGAAGTTATCACCAGTACCATTTCTAACGAACAAGATTTCGACGCAGTGGCAAACACACAAACTGTTGAGAGTGATGCTGAGCGTATTGCGGCTAATCGGGCAAAATATATAGTTATTGATGCGCGTGCCTTACCACAGCGGGGCGATAACGGGCCAAATGTTGTAGAATATGCAATCCGCACCAATAATTTGGTAGGTGTGCAACTATATAATCGATTTGGCACTGCGCTCAAAATATTCAGCTTTGGCGGATGTGGGAAATACAGTTCTACTGATGCTGCTCAACAGGCATTTTTATTGAGTGGCGGACCAGAGCTTGATGCGTTTGGCATTGATCCAGATGGCGATGGGTTTGCATGTGAATGGGATCCACTGCCCTTTCGGGCTGCGGTAAAAAACTGAGTAATATGCTCATAGACTGGCGCCCATCACCAAATTTTGGTCCACGCTGCGGTGTGGTGGAGCCCAGTCTGATTGTGATTCACTACACTGCCATGCCCACCTCAAACGCAGCACTGGAGCGTCTTTGTGACCCTCTACACGAGGTTTCTGCACACTACTTAATAAATCAGCAGGGAGGTATTATCCAGCTTGTTGCGGAGGCGCAGCGGGCATGGCACGCAGGCGCTGGGTCTTGGGGAGAATGTGATGACGTTAACTCAGCGTCCATTGGGGTAGAGCTTTGCAATGCAGGGAACCATGAGTTTCCTTCATTGCAAATTCAAACTTTAAAGACCTTGCTGGGTGATATTATGCAGCGTTGGGGTATTTCTGCTGAGAAGGTAATTGGGCATTCGGATATGGCACCGACACGCAAGCAAGACCCAGGTCGGTTTTTTAACTGGCAGGCCCTAGCCATTGATGGTTTTGCAGTGTTTCGTGGTCAACCTCATGTGGATATTTTGCCGTTCTTGCATGCTGCGCGTCAGTTTGGCTATTTTACAACTGAGGGCGCATTTCCTGAAGATACTGTTCAAGTTGCGGTGCTTGAGGCCTTCCGGCAGAGGTTTAGACCCCAAGCCCAGGGTCCGATGGACCATCACGATGTTCGAATTTTATCTGATCTGGCACAAAGCTACCCCGCTATCCCAGAGGCTTGACCACAAGGCCATGGCCGCCTAACACCTACCATGCGCGGGGGGCTGGGCAATCGCGAGGGGCAACCTTCGAGGAAAGTCCGGACTCCCTGAAACAACGGTGCCGGGTAACGCCCGGCGGGGGCAACCCCAGGGATAGCGCCACAGAAAAGAGACAGCCTTGCATGCAAGGTAATGGTGAAACGGTGGGGTAAAGCCCACCGCGCGGCTGGTAACAGCCGTGGCACGGCAAGCCCCACCGGGAGCAATGCCAAATAGGAGCCGCATATGGGCCGTTTCAGTCCCGCAGGTTCGGGTTGGCAGCTAGAGGGGTCTGGTAACAGGCCCACGAGATGAATGATTGCCCAAGGTTGCGTAGGAAACTACGTTATCCTGGACAAAATCCGGCTTACAGGCCCCCCGCGCACATTTGACTTAATCTAGCCGCGTGAATCGGTTGACAGCGCTGCCCAGAGCGTTAAAAGCCGAAAGAAGATATTTAATGCGGCCAATAGGCTGCGCCCGTAGGAGAATTACAATGGCGAAGCCAACCACAATCAAGATCCGCCTGAATTCGAGTGCGGACACGGGCCACTTTTACGTGACCAAGAAAAATGCACGTACCATGACAGAGAAAATGGTTGTCCGGAAGTATGATCCGGTTATACGCAAGCATGTTGAATATAAAGAAGGCAAAATTAAGTAGGCGAGCGACAACAGATATTTTGTGAGGCCGTGCAATTGCGCGGCCTTTTTTTATTGTACTGCTGATTTATCTATAAAGTTCTGCTTTGAACTTCGACAATATCCAACAAAAAAGCACCCTACCATTTTTAGTAGGATGCTTCATAACTTTACGTTATTCAAAGAGTGGTTACTCGTTATTACCCATGAACATCAGTAGGAATGAGAACATGTTGAGGAAGTCTAGGTAAAGGTTCAGAGCGCCAAATATTGCAGATTTAGCCAACCATTCTTGATCACCGTGATGGGCATGTGCAAGATATTCGTTCTTGATATTCTGGGTGTCATAGGCAGTGAGACCCGCAAAAACCAATACGCCGATTGCAGAAATTGCGAACAGCAGAGCAGGTGATTGCAGAAAAATATTTACAATCATAGCCACAACCAAGCCAATCACCCCCATGATCAAAAAACTACCCCAGCCGGAGATATCGCTTTTCGTTGTATAGCCAAACAGTGACAGGCCGGCGAAGGCGATGGCTGTGACTAAGAAGGTTTGTGTGATGGAATGGCCTGTGTACCGGATGAATATAGAGCTAAGTGAAAGACCGATTAGGGTAGCGAACACAAAGAAGAACAATTGTGCTCCAGCCGCAGAAGCGCGGCGCATTACTGCCCCCATGCCTAGAAACAACACTGCCAGAGGCGCTAGCATTATTACATACTTTAGCCACGTACCGTAAATTGTCAGGCCAAAACCTGTTAGTAATTTGCCATTTGGTAACTGTGCTGCTGCCAAATTTGCATCTGTAGTGGTGGCCAAGCCTGCGATGGCCCAAGCGGCCAGGGCGGTTATCACCATGCCAACAGACATTGTGCTGTAAACTTTATTCATGTGCGCCCGAAGGCCCGCATCGATTGCTGCGGTGCGACCGCCAGCATTTGCGGCTATCGTATTATAATCTGCCATGTTGCTCTCCAAATCTTTACAAATGCAGCGTTGATTACGCTATTGCTGTAGATATTGGGGTTATTGCGGCAGATTTCAAGGAAAACCCACCCTAAAAAGGGCGATATTTTCCGATTGGTCCAAAAATAACGACATTTTATGCACTAAGTGGATGTTGGTCCACGAATTACAAGTTTTCCAGTCGATTTTCGATCCTTGAGGTGGTCCAAAGCCACCAGTATCTGATCAAAATCATAGACGGCACTGATATGGGGTTTCAGCAGTCTCTGTGAAATCATTTCCATCGCCCTTGTTAAGCTTTTAGACAGCATATCTGGTGCAAAATTCAAATACCCGCCCCAGTAAAAACCCATAACGTCAACATTTTTGACTAGGAGGTGATTAGCTTTGATTTGTGGGATATTGCCACTTGCAAAGCCAATTGTCAGATAGCGTGCCTCTGGCTTGCAGCATTTAAGTGCTGCGATGAATGGATTGCCGCCCACAGGGTCATAGACCACATCTACGCCGCCAAGCTCTTTAATAATACTGACCATATCTTCGCTGGAGCTGTCGATGGTGATTTCAGCGCCACGGGCGCGGCATACTTCCAGCTTATTTTGCCCTCGGGCCACTGCAATAACCCGCGCGCCCAAAGCGGCGCCAATTTCAACTGCCGTTAAGCCAACACCGCCAGCTGCTCCGAGCACCAATAGCGTTTCTCCAGGTTTTATTTTGGCCCTGTGGGTAAGTGCTAAATGCGAAGTGCCATAGCTGATTAGAGCAGATGCGGCCGTTTCGTATGACAAGTTATTGAGAATTTTGAGGCACCGTGAAGTATCCACAGCACAGAGTTCAGCCAAGCCGCCAGAGCCTGAAAATGCGGCTGCTCTATCGCCAACTTTAAAATTGGTTACTTTGCTACCTACAGCAGCCACATCGCCTGCGACTTCCATTCCGAGCGTAAAGGGCAGGGTGGGTGTTTCTTGGTAAGTACCTCTGATCATTAAAAGATCTGCAAAATTAAGTGCACATGCGGCCGTACGGATTAGGATTTGATTGGCGCCAACTTCTGGACTGGCCATATCTACAAATATAGGTTCCTGAGAATGGTCGTGGACTTGAAGCGTCAACATAGGGGGAAATTACCTTATTTGTGAACCATCTGGAAAATAAATAGGCTGTTTCTTACCAACATTCTAGTAAAGAATATCTCTGAAGATCAGGTGAGCGATTTATAAAACTGCTATGTTGAAAACTTTCTAATATCAAAATTTTTGATTTCACGCAGGTACTGCGTAATTTGGCTTAGGTGGCTTGCTTGACCAAATGAGGTTGCTGGCCGTAGATGGGACTACTTATGAAAGAACTTAGCATGACCCATCCGATTCCAACCGCATACGCGATTTTGACACTGGCTGAACAGCTTGCAGACGCAGCGGCGGTGGAGACACTGAAGTGGTTTAGAACCCCAGCACTCCTCGCTGATAATAAGCTTGAGTCGGGTTTCGACCCGGTCACACAGGCAGATAAGGCTGCAGAGCAGGCTATGCGCGCCGTATTGGCTGCGAATAGACCGCATGATGCTATCATTGGTGAAGAGGCCCAAGATAAAACTGGTACCACTGGCTTTTTTTGGGTGCTGGATCCCATTGATGGGACCCGAGGATATGTAAGTGGCACTCCGACCTGGGGTACGTTGATAGCTCTCAATGACGGCAAGGCTCCAATTTTGGGTGTGATTGACCAACCCTATACTGGTGAACGGTTTATTGGTGGACTAGGTTATGCTTTTATGGAGCGTGATGGTGTGAAAACGCCGCTTGCCACGAGTAAAACCCAGAGTTTAACGAAGGCCATAATTTTCACAACATATCCGGAAGTCGGCAGCAAAGTTGAGGCTGCAGCCTTTCAACAGGTGGCACAGCTCTGTAAATTGACACGCTATGGAATGGATTGCTACGCTTATGCGTTGCTGGCAGCGGGCCATATCGATTTGGTTGTCGAGGCTGGGCTACAGG
>Ga0114995_10001172_pt1 | contig 18601 bp, 31 predicted proteins | sample ArcticOcean_MG_C_11_FD_87038 | JGI IMG/M metagenome (GOLD analysis project Ga0114995, IMG submission 87038) | Marine microbial communities from western Arctic Ocean - ArcticOcean_MG_CB2_154 | ecosystem: Environmental > Aquatic > Marine > Oceanic | place: Arctic Ocean: Canada Basin | collected... | reverse complement strand
TTTATAGCTACATTAACACTAGACTTTTAAGATGGCAAATTTAGCATTAAGAAATCCACAATTCAAATACATATATACAAGCCTAACAGCCAAATCTGTAGTTTTAAGATTAAAGGTTGATGGCGTGATTAGATATACTATTGTTAAAAACCTAAACGTAATATCTGCTGCACAGCAAACTATTAATTTTGATATCGCAGAGCTAGCGAGAGATTATTTAGACATAACATATACCGGTACATATTTGCCTCAGTATGTTGATATAGAAACAGACTTAAAAAGCTACGATGATTTTGATGGTGCCGGTAATGTAGTTGACAGCCCAGCGGTTGAGGTTGACAAGGGCTTTGAGGCTTACGGAGATTTTTTAGATGGTGCAAATCCAGAGATACCTTTTGATAGGTCTGCCCCTACGTTTTTAATCGCAAATGACCAGCCACCTACACCTTTAAACACATTTACCATATTAGCCCCAAATAATACGTCTGGAAAAATACCTAGTATAAACTCTTTAGGTGGTATTGTTGCCACAACTTATACAAGTACAGCCAATTCCACAAGTACTTTAGATGGAACTGTTTGTACTATAAAAAGAATAGACTGCACAAAGTATGGCGATGGAAATAGAATTATATTTATAAACAAATATGGTGTACAACAAGATTTATGGTTTTTCTTAAAACAAAATAGACGCTTACAAAGAACGAACGAGGGTTACAAGGCAAATATAATAACATACCCTACGGACAGCCCGGCAATATACAATAGAGAAAACGCTTCTAACAAAGTATTTAACACCCAGGCAAAGCAATCTTATAGCTTTAGCAGCGGCTTTTATCCAGAGTTTGCAAATCAATTTTTTGAAGAGTTACTTTTAAGTGAGTATATCTGGCTAGCCGTAAAGTTAGTGCCTTCTAATCCTTCAAAAGGCAGCACTAAAGTTCCAGTAAAAGTAAAGACGTCAAACATACAATATAAAACGGTTGTAAATGACAAACTGATACAATACACTATAGAATTTGAGGAGGCATTTGATTACATAAACAACATTAGATAATGCGCACATTACAATTATACATAGCTGGGCAAAGAGTAGATTTATTCAAAGACGAAAGCGTTGAATTAACTCAGACCATAAAAAACGTAAGGGATATTGCGAAGATTTTTACAGAGTTTACACAGACCTTTGCTGTTCCAGCCTCTAAAAAAAATAATAAGATATTTGAGCACTACTATAATTTCAATATTACAAATGGATTTGACGCCAGGATAAAAGAAAACTCAGCAATAGAGTTAAATGACTTGCCGTTTAAAGAGGGTAAAATTAGGCTAGAAGGTGTTGACCTAAAAAACAATGTGGCGCATACATATAGGCTTACTTTTTTTGGAAATGCTGTTAATTTAAAAGATATATTAGGGGACCAACAATTAAGTGGGCTAGATTTTTCTAATACGCTTAATAAGGAGTATAGCTTTGCCAATACGATTAATGTAATGGACAGTTCCGCCTATGGCGAAATGGTTATACCATTAATTACGCACACGGACAGAATGTATTACAACAGCAATGGTCTTGCGCAAGGTTATGGGAATGTATATCCAGCAGGCTCTACATCATCAAATGGAATAAACTGGAACCAGTTTAAATATGCGGTAAGGTTGCAGACTATAATTCGTGCAATAGAAGTAAAATATGACCTCACATTTTCAGACGATTTTTTTACTTTAGTAAATGATAATGGCTGGGCAACTTTGTATATGTGGCTGCACAGAAAAAGCGGACCAGTAATACCAGGCGCTCAACTTGAAGTGCCATATACGCTGCTTGGACCACTATCTAGTACAAATCAATTCCTTAACGCATCTTATGCTATAACGGGGGGGATATACGCAAATACGGCAGTTTCTAGCAACTCAGTACAAACGCTATCTCTTTTAAGATTGGAGATTAATATAAGGCCACAAAACGCATCAGATGTTTGGGGACTACAAATTTATAGAGATGGACAGCTTATTTTGCAATTGGACGGGGAGCAAGGAAACAAATCTTTTACAATATACCCTGGGCAGAGTGGTCTATTAGATAATGCCGCATATACGTTTCAATTTACAAGTGCAACAAATGTTGCCTTCCCTCCAGGAAACAATACTGATGGTATTTTTTTAAGATTATGGAGTAAGAGAACTTACACCCAGAGTGGGGTTACTTTTGACGAAAACGATGATTGGTTTAACACAAGTACGTTTCAGACAAATTTAAACATTGAGTTTAATATATCGCAGCAAATACCTAAAATGAAAGTGATAGACTTTTTAAGTGGCATATTTAAAATGTTTAATCTTGTGGCTTATGTTGAAAACGATATTATAGTAGTTAAAACTTTAGATGACTATTACGCAGCCAGTACAAACATATACAATATAGATAAGTACCTTGATACAGAGAAATCTGTTGTAGATGCAGCACTGCCGTTTAAACAAATTGACTTTTCATATAAAGGTCTAGGCAGTTTTTTAGCCAAAAAATTTAATCAATTAACAAATGGGGGCTGGGGCTCAATGAGTTTTACACTAGACGGGGATATTTTTGATGCGCCAAATGAGGCATACAAGGTGGTGCTACCCTTCGAGCATTTTCAATATGAAAGGCTGTACGACCAAAACGCAGCCCCTCCAACCTCAACAACAATACAATGGGGATATTCTGTTAACGAAGAGCAGCAGCCATATATTGGAAGCCCTTTAATATTTTATGGAATTATACAAGAAAGCACGTCGTTTCCAATAAGAATATTAGACCCCTCATTGGTAAACACTGGCACAAATGTACTTACATATATGATACCCTCAAATAGCTTTAGGCTTGACCCAGCTGTGAGTGAGTACAATATACATTTTCAAAACGAGCTAAATGAGTACCTAGCAAATGAGACTGGAGGGCTTGCCAATGACTTTACTAAAACTTTATTTGATACAGAGTATAAAACATATATTCAAGAGGTGTTTAATAATAGCATGAGGCTTACAAAGGTTAGTGCCTATCTACCTATGAAAATATACTACAATTTGCAGCTTAATGATTTAATAGAGATTAACCAGCAGACATATAAAATTAATTCTTTAAAAACAAATTTGACTACTGGTAAAACAGATTTTGAATTACTAAATACAACAATATGATAAAAGATATAATTGATTTGCTGCAGATGGTAAATGGAGAAACTGAAAACATAAGGATAGCCCAGGGTAAAAATGCGTTACCTAAAAGCATTAAAAATGGAATTAAATTACTTAAAAGAGAGTTAAAATGTCTATAACAAAAACGTACACTTTAAAGGTTGACACAGACGATGCAGAGAAAGATTTAAAAGGTCTTAAAAAAGGTATTGAAGATGTAGGCAGTGAGGTAAAAGAAACCTCTGGAGATACAAGCGCATTAACAGGGCAACTTGATAAATTAACTGGAGGAGCAATTTCTGGGTTTAAAAAAATGTCTGGCAGTTTAAAATTGGTTACGACTGGTTTTAAGAGCATGAGAGGCGCAATAATTTCTACGGGTATTGGTGCACTTATAATCGGAATAGTGGCGCTTACGGCCGCTTTTACTGGCTCAGAGGAGGGACAGAACAAGTTTAATAAGATTATGACTATTATTGGGGCGCTAACTGGCAATCTAGTTGACCTATTAGCAGACCTGGGGGAGGGCATAATAAACACTTTCACTAACCCAGTAGAGAGTTTAAAAAAGTTTAAAAAGAGCGTTACAGAATTTGTGACAGATAAAATTAATGGTGTAATTGACAGCTTTGGTATTTTAGGGGGAGCGATCAAAAAGGCATTTGCGGGGGATTTTAGTGGTGCATTAAAAGACGCTAAAAAAGGTTTTATTAAATTAAATGAAAATATAAATCCAACGGTAATGCTTGTTAAAGCGGCGACGAAGGCTGTTACTGAATTTGCTAAAGAACAAGTAAAAGAGGCTAAGTCTGCGGGTAAAGTTGCAGACATGAGAGCTAAGGCTGACAAAATAGAAAGAGGCTTAGTTGTTGAAAGGTCTAAATTAGAAAGTGAAATAGCATTATTAAGACTAAAATCTAGGGAGGAAGACAAGTTTTCAGCAGAGGAAAGAAAACAGGCCTTATTAGATGCTCAAGTATTAGAGGATAGTTTATTAGATAAAGAAACAGCATACCTAGAGCTAAGACGTGACGCGCAAGTGCTAGAAAATACGTTTAGTAGAAGTAATAAGGAAAACTTAAATAAAGAGGCAGAGGCTATCGCAGCAGTTAACAGGCAGGTTGCAGCAAGAGCGAATACAGCCAGGCAGGTGCAAAGAGAGGTAAATACTATAAGCAAGCAGATAACAGCCGAAGAGAAGGCCAAAGCAGCCGCAGAAAAAGTAATACAAGATGCTAAGATTGCAGAGACAAAAGAGAGAACAGACAGCATTGCTAAAATACTAGACGCAGCTAGAGTGGCAGAACAAAACGCGTTAGCCGTTTCTGAGGGAGAGAAACTTGAATTGGAAAGGCAAAGAAAAGTCCAAGAGTTAATAGATTTGGACGCGCATTGGACACAGATTGCACTAATAAGTAACGGATATACACAGCGAATTAATGCGGCAAATTTAGTTGACACAACAGAAACAAATAAAAAAATAAAAGACGACGAACAGACACTTCAAGATGCTAAGTTTAAACTAGCTGGAGATGTTTTGGCTAATATATCTGGTATTGCTAATCTATTTGCTAAAGGAAATGAAAAAAACGCAAAAAAAGCATTTCTTATTAGTAAGGCTGTAGGTATTGCTCAGACCGGTATAAACACTGCTCAGGCTATAATGAAAGCAGCCTCAGAAACAACTGATGTTACACCAACGCAATCTTTAAGGACTGCTAATATGATTGCAATGGGAGTTGCTGGAGCAATACAAGTTGCCGGTATCGCCGCTCAGAAATTTCAGCCTGGCGGAGGGGGTGGAAGTGTTCCGCAGCCAAGTGTGGGGGGAGGAGGAGGAGGTGCCCCGCAACCCCCAGCGTTTAATGTAGTTGGTGCAAGTGGGGAAAGTCAATTAGCAGATGCTATAGGAGGACAAATGCAGAGACCAGCCAGGGCTTACGTTGTTTCAAATGATGTAAGTACCGCTCAAGAATTAGACCGAAATATTATAGAGGGGGCAAGTATTTAACACAAAAACGCAAAGATTAATTAATTATACGTTATATATATATGAAGATAATTGAGCTTATATTAGACGAAGAGGATTTTGAGGCCGGAGTAGATGCGATATCAATTGTGGAGGCGCCGGCTATAGAAAGTGATTTTGTTGCTTTAAAAAATCAGGAAATAAAATTAGCTGAGGTAGACAAAGAAAAAAAAATACTTATGGGAGCTTTATTGATACCTAATAAGCCCATATATCGCAAAGGAAGTGGTGGGGAGTATTATATATATTTTTCAAAAGATACTATCGCAAAAGCATCCCAAATGTTCTTACAAAACGGCAACCAAAGTAATTCGACGCTTGAACATAGCGAGGTCCTTAATGGTTTAACCCTGGTAGAGAGCTGGTTAATAGAAGATAAAGTGCACGATAAAAGTGTAAAATACGGAATGGATTTGCCATTAGGTACTTGGATGGGAAGTGTAAAAGTAAACAATGACGATGTTTGGCAATCTTATGTAAAAACTAACAAAGTAAAAGGTTTTAGTATTGAAGGATATTTTGCGGATAAAATGGAGGGACCTAAAGATAAAACATTAGGAGACTTAATGAGTGAAGATGATATTTTACTTAATAAAATAAAAGATATATTAAATGCAGAGGGGCAATAAAAACAATAAAACGTTTATAGCTAGTAGGACCTCTCCTACAGGAGGCAATCAAGCATGTTTATGTTGGGACACAAACAAGTATTCTATCTCTTGTTGTGACGGCTCTATGCAGGCGCAAGGCATTGGTGTAATAACAAGAACAGATTGAAAATGCAAAAAATTAATTAATAATCGTTATATAAATAGTATGAAAGACAAGAACACATTGAACAAAATTAAAACACTTTTAAACATAGAGGTAAAACTTATGGAAATGAAGTTGGAAAATGGCACAATAATAAGTGCTGAGGCATTTGAGAAAGGAAATGAGTTATTCATTGTAACCGATGACCAGAAAGTGGCAATGCCGGTAGGGGAATATATTCTCGAGGACGGAAGACTGGTTGTTGTAGAAGAAGAAGGAATGATAGCAGATATCCGTGAGGTGTCCGATCAGGTGCCAGTTAAAGAAGAAGTTGAAGAAACTGAAGATTTAAAAGAAGAAGAAAAAAAAGAAATGGAAGAAGAAGCAGATGTTGCGGATTGGAAAGGAATGGAAAAAAGAATTCAAAACCTAGAGGATGCCATTGCTGATTTGAAAGCTGACAAAGTAGAGGCTGAGAAAGAAAAAAAAGAAATGGAAGATGTAAAAGAAGAGCTCTCTGCCGTTAAGCCTATTAGACATAACCCAGAAGCAAAAGCATCGCAAAAAACAAAAGTGCAATTTGGTAAAGGGCAATTTAACACAACACTAGATAGAGTATTAAATAAATTAAATAAATAAAAATGAATAAAAGAAACGTAAATTTAGCAACAGCCGTAGTAGTAAATTCTACTTATGCGGGCCAATTCGCTGGCGAGTATATTGCGGCGAGTCTTCTCTCTGCATCAACTATTGATGATGGAGGATTAACTGTAAAGGCGAATATCTCATTTAAGGAGGTTTTAAAAAAATTAGCAACTGGTTCAATAGTAACAACTGCGGGTTGTGCTTTTGTACCTAATTCGTCTGTAACTTTAACGGAGAGAATATTAGAGCCTAAAGAATTACAGGTAAACCTAGAGCTTTGTAAGTACGATTTTGTTGAGGATTGGGAAAGCCAGTCTATGGGATTTGGTTTAGGCCAAACACTTCCTCCAAAATTTGCAGACTTTATGATTGCTCACGTGGCTGCGGAGGTTGCGCAGAATACGGAATTTAATATATGGCAAGGAGATACTGCAGCAGCAACAAACAATTCTTTTGATGGGTTTGAAAAACTAATTGCAGTAGCAGCAGCCGCAGGAGATATTCCAGCAGCACAGCAAGTAGCAGCAGTAGCGGGTGGTTTAGACGCCGCAAATATTATCACGGAGCTATCTAAAGTAGTTGATGCAATTCCAGCAGCATTATATGGTAAAGAAGATTTATTTGTTTATATCGGAAGTAAGGCAGCTAAATTATATGTTCAGGCACTTGGCGGGTTTGCTGCTAATGGACTTGGCGCAAATGGTGTGGCTAATATGGGAACACAATGGTGGAACAACGGAAGCCTTACGGTGAATGGCGTTAAAATCTTTGTTTGCCCAGGAATGGCTGACAACAAAATGTATGCGGCACAACGCTCAAATTTATACTTTGGAACTGGCCTTTTAAATTCAACAAACGAAGTTAAGACTTTGGATATGGCGGACCTTGATGGAAGTAACAATGTAAGAATGATTATGAGATTTACCTCTGCTGTACAATTCGGAATTTCTGAAGATTTAGTAGAATACGCGTAATTGTTTGATAATCAAATAGTTACAATTAATTAATAAAGGGGTGGGTAGTTAATCTGCTCACCTCTTTTTTTTAAAATAACAACGCTGATGCAGGTGTAACTGCTTGATAATCAGCATAATACAAAAAAAAATATGGCTTGTTTATTGACTGCGGGAAGAAATTTACCGTGTAAAAGCGCTTTTGGCGGAATTAAAAATGTGTACTTTAAGGATTTTGGTCTTATAGATAAAGTTACTTATGACGAAGAAACTTGTGCATCAACAATTGTTTACATTGCTAGTGCAGACACAAAATGGTTTCAGTACCAGGTAAAAGGAAGTTCAAGCTTGGAAACGGCTGTAACATCTTCTCGAGAAAATGGCACAACTTTTTATACCCAAACTTTAAATTTAACGCTAACGTATCTTGATGCTTGTACTCAACAACAACTGCAGCTTATAGCGGTTGCAAGACCTAATGTAATTGTTGAAGACTACTATGGCAACTACTTTGGTTGTGGTATTGAGAATGGAATGGAAGTAACTGGTGGAACAGTTGTAACTGGAGCAGCCGCGGGAGACCTCTCAGGATTTACTCTTGTATTAGAAGGAATGGAAGAAACCGCACCTTTATTTTTAGAGTTTGCACTAGGGGGTGGACCAGATATAAATGATACTGGGGTTATCAATCCAAATTAAAGTTTAATTATATTATATTTAAAAGCATCCTTAATTGGGTGCTTTTTTTTGTTTTTACAAATAAGTAATTTTTATACGTTATATATATAGATGATTTTATTTAAACCACAAGCCGGCAACAGATTTACTTGCATACCTAGGAAATACTCTACTAGCGCTTTTATGACTATAAGAGATGATAGCACAAACGTATCTGTAGATTATATATTAGTGCCAAGAGTTGCGGGACTTGGAAATATTCTTATTGATAACGATAAGTTTCAAGTTTATAATTCTACATATACAAATTTGGTAGAGGGACACTTTTACGATTTAACTATTTATGTAGATGATACAAAAGAAGTAGTGATTTTTAAGGATAGAATATTTTGCACAGCGCAAAAAGATGATATACAAATTTTAAATGATTTCTACAAATTAAATAAAGGCCAATATGACGAATATGATGGTTTTAATAATGATTATATTGTAATATGAAAAAAAGAAATAGCAAAGGGCAATTTAGCAAAACAAAAGTATCAGAATTTGGATTTGTTAATCTTAGCACATATACGTCTCCAGAAGTAAAAGAAGTTAATGGCGCAAACTGGATTGAATACGGAGAAGATAATAATTATTTTCAGTTTTTAATCGATCGGTATAATGGCTCTCCAACAAACAATGCGGCTATAAATGGCATTTCGCAAGCAATCTACGGTAAAGGTTTAAATGCTACGGATAGCAACCGAAAACCTAATGAGTATGCTCAAATGATTTCTTTGTTTAGAAAAGATGTTGTAAGAAGATGTTGTTATGATTTAAAATTAATGGGGCAAGCGGCAATCCAGGTTATCTATAACAAAGACAGGAGCAAGATTGTTCAATTAGAGCACATGCCTATTGAAACTTTAAGGGCAGAAAAATGCAATGAAGATGGCGATATACCAGCTTATTATTATTATAATGATTGGGCAAACATAAAAAAAACTGATGAGCCTTTAAGAATACCAGCTTTTGGTATGTCTAAAGAAAGCATAGAGATATACTATATAAAACCTTACAAATCAGGCTTTTATTATTATTCTCCTGTCGATTATCAGGGAGGATTGCAGTATTGTGAGCTTGAAGAGGAGGTGTCAAACTATCACATCAATAACATACGTTCGGGCCTTAGTCCGTCAATGCTTATAAATTTTAATAATGGGACACCTAATCAGCAAGAGCGCCAATTAATAGAAACAAAAATAGCGCAAAAATTTTCTGGGACCAACAATGCGGGCAAGTTTATCATAGCCTTTAATGATAACAAAGAAAGCCAGGCAGAAATTACGCCTGTGCAATTAAGCGACGCGCACAATCAGTATCAATTCTTGTCAGAGGAGAGCACCCAGAAAATTCAAATTGCTCATAGAATTGTGTCACCTTTTTTATTAGGGATAAAAACATCAAGTGGTTTTTCGTCAAATGCGGACGAAATAAAAACTGCCTCTATTCTAATGGACAACACCGTTATAAGGCCATTTCAGGAGCTTTTAATTGACAGCTTTGATAATATACTAGCTTACAACGATATCTCCTTAAACCTATACTTTACGACCTTACAGCCACTAGAATTTACAGAGGTGGATAACCTGCTACAAGATAAAGAAACCATTGAAGAGGAAACTGGAGTTGAAATGGCTATTAACTTAAAAAAAATTGATGGCAAAGAGGCCTATAAAACAATAGAAGAGGCGGAAGCAAAAGCCAAAGAACAAAATTGCGAAGGGTATCACGAGCATGAACAAGATGGAGTTGTTTATTATATGCCTTGTAAAGAGCATCAAGAAGTAAAATTAGAAGACCTCGGGGAAGAGGAGGATTTAAGCGAGTGGGAATTAATTGACGAACGAAAAGTTAATTATGACGAAGAGGAGGCTTTAAATTATCAGGTTGACGAATTAAACAAAAAGAAAAAAAGCACTTTATCTAAAATTTGGGAATTTGTGTCTACTGGGACAGCAAGACCTAATGCAAAGTCAGAACAAGATAAAGATGTTAAAGGCTTGGCGTTTAAAGTGAGATATCAATACTCACCTTTAGAAGACACGTTTGACAAGGACGGTAAAAATGTTACAAGAAGTTTTTGCGAAAAAATGATAAAAGCTAAAAAAATATATCGGTATGAAGATATTATAGCAATGAGCACAATGGCCGTGAACCCAGGTTGGGGGCCCAAGGGAGTAGATACCTATTCTATTTGGCTACACAAAGGGGGCGAAAGAACTGATTTATATAAAGGAGGCGGTGCTTGCCATCATTTTTGGATGCGCAAAACGTATATGTTTAAACTAGATAGCAAACGTATCGATGTTAATAGTCCCCTAGCCCCTGTTATAAGTGTAAGAGAAGCAAAAAGAAAAGGTTTTAAGCAAAAAAGAAATAGCACTCTTGTGGGGACAAAACCAATAGATATGCCTAATGAGGGGTTTTTACCAACTAATAAAAGAAGATAAATGGCGACAGTACTTTTTATAAATAGAACAGACTTAGTAAGAAACTCGATTTTAGACGGGTCAATTAATACCGACAAATTTATTTTCTTTATTAAAATTGCGCAAGAAATCGACATACAACAGATTATAGGTACTAAAATGTATGAAGGTTTAACAGCAGCTATTGTAGCGGGTATTGATTTGCCTGCTAATGCCCGATGGAAGCTTGTCCTTGACGATTATATTGTAACCATGTTGATTTGGTATGCCCAGGGAAATTATATTCCATTTGCTGCGTATCAAATTTCTAACGGGGGAGTTTTTAAACATAATTCTGAAAATTCGCAGACGGTAGACAAAAATGAAGTTGATTTTTTAGTAGAGAAAGCACGTACAAATGCAGAGTGGTATTCAAGACGTTTTATTGATTTTATGAGTTTTAACCAGACAACATATCCTGAATATACAAACAATAAAAACGATGATATTTATCCTAGTTATGAGGCAACTTTTAACGGCTGGGTGCTTTAAGTTTATGAGATACAAACCAAAAAATAAAAACATAGAAAAGCTGAAAGTGTTTTTAAAGAAAAAATACAAAAAGAAATAATGGCAAACGAGATATATACAAAAAGTTGGTGGGGTTCTGGAGTATGTGATAACGCCATAGGTTGGGGGTCTGTTTATAAACCTTATGCAAAGTGTGGAGCACCAAGGGAGCAGTCTTTTATAGAAAAGTTTGGGGAGCCAGTAAGCGCATACTCACTTAGAAACCTTACAAGCAATGCAGAGCAATATGTAATACAAGTTTCAAATGGAGAAAATACTTTTGATTTAGTAGAAACACAAGTTGCAGACAGATTTTATCTTCAAACACTAGGGGAAACATTAAGGGTTGTTAAATGGTACGACCAAGCTGGAACAGACCAAACTTTAAAAATTGATTTCCTAAAGGCGCCATATCTTACGAAAGACGGCTTTGCCTTTTCTGTAAATAGATTACCAGCAATAAAATTTGATACTGGGAATAAAATAGAATTAACAACTTTTTTAAGACCCGAAAGAGATAATTTAAGAACTTACAATGTAGGCGCTTATTCTAACGACCAAGAAGAAGTTGAGGGGGGCAATAGTCTTTTATACAATGCTGGTAGATTTGCACAACCAATAATAAGCTGGCTGCCAGATGATAAATTACAAGCGCTTTTATTTAACCCTATTTTTCAAAATAAAATAAAAGTTAGTGCAGAAGAAGACCAGTTTGGACCATTCCCTAGCCCACTAAAAAACTTAAATTTATATCAAATACAAAATGCTTTAAGCGCGCCTATTAATTTTGGTTTTGGAGAAGGGATAAATATGCTTATGACAGAGTTTATTATATACCCGGACGAAACAGAAAATGTAGATGATGTCACAGAAAATATTATTGAATACTATAAAATTATCTCATTACCAATAGGAGATGAGCCAGGTTTTAAGCCAAAAGGAAAAATTTAGTTATATTTGAATATTAACTAAAAAAATATATAATGAAGCGATTATCAAAAAATGAATTAAAAAAATTTCAAGATTTTGAACAAAAAAAATTAGCGGTTTTGCACGATATTGGTTTATTGCAAACGCAAGTGCATACTTTGTCTCACATGTTTGCTGAAAATAATAAAAAAACTGAAAATTTTAAAAAAGATATTGAAAAAAAATACGGCAAAATTAAAATAAATTTAAAAGATGGAAGCTACAAAAAAGACGCTTAAAAGCACCAAAAATATTAGCAAGCATATTTCATATAAAGAGGCTATAAATTCTAACTATGCAAAAAAACATAAAATAGAAAACGCTCCAGACGATGAACATATAAAAAATATGAAATTGTTAGCTAAAGAGGTCTTTGAGCCGCTTAGGGAATGGGTAGGCGGACCAATTAAAATTAATAGCATGTTTAGGTCAGAAGATTTAAACACTGGAATTAAGGGGAGTTTAACTAGCAGCCATATGAAAGGTCAGGCAATGGACATTACAAGCATGGGCAAAAAGACTAATGCGGAAATGTTTGAATACATAAAAGACAACTTAGATTTTGACCAATTAATTTGGGAGTATGGCAGACGCAATCCAGTATGGCTACACGTATCTTATAAAAGCGAAAAAAACAGAAAGCAAGTGCTAATCATAAGAAAAGTCGGACAATACAAATACTACAACAATGCCAATTCCTAAAAAAAAATCAGGAGAGCAACAAAGTGATTATATGTTGAGGTGCGTGCCTCAGCTAATGCAATATCACAATAAATCTCAAGCGATCGCAATTTGTTATCATAATTTTAATGGTTATGAAGTACAACTTGAAACATATAATGACTATCCAAAAAGTGCTTCTAATAACGCCAAACGGGCTTTAAAATGGGCAGAAAAAAATGGGTGGGGTTCCTGCGGCGAAGCTACTGGTAAAAAAAGGGCAAACCAACTTGCGAAAGGCGAAAACATTTCTAGAGATACAATAGCAAGAATGGCTTCTTTTAAAAGACATCAACAACATAAAAATACCCCGTATTCAGAAGGGTGTGGCAAGCTTATGTGGGATGCTTGGGGCGGCACGTCCGGTGTTGAGTGGGCAATAAACAAATTAAAACAAATAAATAAGAAATGATAGCAGATTATAAAACATTGCTTATAAATACAGGAACTTTTTTATTTTCAATGACAAACGTCGATATAGCATTAAAGATTATACTTTTACTTTTAACCATTTTTTATACCGCACATAAATGGTATTTAATGAATAAAAGAAATAAAAGAAATAATGAGTAAAAAAAAGTTTAAAGATACAAGAGTAGGTAAATTTCTTGCTAAAGCAGCCCCAAACATTTTAAAGGTTGCAAGTGATTTAGTGCCTGATGCAGGCGTTTTAAAGCTAATTAGCGGGCTTATAAGTAAAGACGAGGCACTTACGCCTAAAGACAAAGAAGAGGCTTTAAAATTGCTTGAATTAGATATTATAGAACTACAAGAAATATCTAAACGCTGGGAGTCAGACATGTCTAGTGATAGTTGGCTCTCAAAAAATGTAAGGCCAATGATGCTAATTTTTCTTACAATTTCTACTTGGCTTTTAATTCTTATGGATAGCCTTGCGATCGCTTTCGGGGTAAGTGTGGAATGGATAGATTTGCTTAAATCTTTATTAATAACAACCTATGTTGCTTATTTTGGCTCAAGAGGAATTGAAAAATACAAACATATTTCTAAAAAGGAGTAGTACATTATTTGTAAATTATTATATTTTATTTTTAAGTATTTCTTTAATTTTATTTATATATATTTTTAGATTTATATTTTTATATATATTTTTAATTATTTATTTCATATATTTGAAGTAATAAAAAAGTGTAAAGTTATTAATTATATTTTTAAAAAAAAAATAAAATATGGAAAATACTAAATGTATCGAAGTTAGGAAAGATTATTACTTGTTAATTATTGACGATAAATCACTAGGTGAATTTGAAAAAAGCCAATTAAGACATATAATAGAAGTTATAGATAATGCCCTCTAAATTATCAAGAAGCAAAATAGTTAAAAAGCTGGATGCAATATTTAGCCAGTACATAAGGTTAAAAGATGCAGACCATAATGGGAATGTTATTTGTTTCACGTGCGGCAAAGAAGAGCACTATAAAAATGGCATGCAATGCGGTCACTTCCAAAGTAGAAAGCATTATGCAACTAGGTGGCTGGAGCTAAATGTAGCTGTTCAGTGTGCAGGGTGTAATGTATTTAGATATGGCGAACAATTTTTGTTTTCAAAAAATTTAGATAAAAAGCACGGTGATGGTACGGCAGAAAAATTATATATTAAATCAAGAGAAATTGTAAAATTTTCAAATGACGAATTATTAGATATGATAAAACATTATAAAGAGATAGTTAATAGTTATTTAATTGATTAATATTTTTTTTTATACTATATAATGTAGTATATTTGGGTATTCTGTTTTGTTAAAGAGAAGGGGTTTAACTTTATGTTAACCCTTTTTTTTTGCTTTTTTTTAAAATATTTTTAAAATATAGTTTTTTTATTAAATAAAATGTTTATATTTGTTTATCATTAATAATTAAAACAGAATATTATGAAACTTATTAAACAAGAGCTTGAACAAAAAGATTTAATGTTTACTAACTCATTAGATGACCTTATTGAGGTGTCATTATTAAATGGCCATTTTCAAGTATGGCTTAATGGTGTAATAGTGAAAAGTACTAAAGGTTTTAAACCAGCACAACAAAAACTAGATTTTTTATTAAGTATATAAAACAGAATATTATGACAATTGCAGAATTAAAAAGTTTTAAAAAAACAAAATTAAAAAAACAATTAAAAACAATTATTACCTGGGATAGATATGATGGTTGTAATTTAGAAACTATTATAAAAGCAATAGATAGGTATTCAGAAAAAACATCACCAAAGCATAATCTTTTTATGCAAAATTTAAACTTAACAGAATGAGAACACAAAAACACGATTTAAAAGACAAAATTAAAGAACTAGAAAATAAACTAGGTAAGGCAGTATATTCTGGCGATGCTTTTGAGCAGATGGCATTATATAAAGAATTAGATAATGTAAAATCAATCTTTATAAATATTCAATAATGGAAAATAATTTTTCGCAAGAAACCGCCCAGACTAAATTTGACGAGTATACATATAGGATAGAAGCCTTATGTAATAAGATAGAAGAACTAAAAGCAAAAATAGAAGTATCACAAATATTTAAACAATAACAAAATGGAAGAAACAAAAACAGAATTAAAAAGAAAGAACATTGAAGAAATATCAACTTGGGATAGTGGCGAAACTACTCAAAAAGACGTTGGTTTTGATAGAGTAACAATGCTTGAGCCAACACCAAAAAATATGCATAGGTTGATGTTGAAAATAAACGAACTTATTGAAGTTGTTAATGAATTAAAAAACAAACAAAATGGATAGAGAAAAATTAGTGGCACTTTACAAAAAGTATGAATTAACCGACACGGATGTATATAAGCATCAACATTATATAATAATCACCAGACAAGGTATTGAGCGCATTGCTGCAAAAGAAAATATATTAATAAGTTATGAGGTTGTAAAATGTGACCCAAATTTTGCAGTTGTAAAAGCATTTGCAAAAAAAGAAGATGTAGAGATACAGACCTTTGGTAGTGCGTTAAAAGGAGCAAGCTATAAAGATGGAAATTGCAATTCCTGGTACGTGATGGAAATGGCGGAAAAAAGAGCATTGTCCCGCAGCGTTTTAAAAATCACTGGGTTTTATGAATTGGGCGTATTTGGCGAAGACGAAAGCGATGATTTTAAAAGAAAGTAACATGCAAAATAATATACAACAAAACACATTGTTTTCTTTAAAAGATATTTTACCTAAAACAAAGCCAGAAAAAGCTGGCGCACGCGATCACGATATGTTCTTTAGTAAATGGATAAGGGCTAATTTAAGAGACTCTTATGAGGGCTTTAGATGTTATGATATTGATTTTGTATTGTGGGATAAAAATAAAAAAGAATTACGTATTATTGAACTTAAAAGTTTTAATAAAGAATTAAAGCCTGACCATAGACTAATGTTAAAGTTATTTGATAATCAATTTAGAAAAGGCATGGATAAAGGGTGGCAATATAAAGGGCTGCATCTTATAACTTTTGAAAAAAATACATTTGAAGATGGTAAAGTTTACTTAAACAAAAAAGAAATAAATGAACAAGAGCTAATTGAATTTTTAAATTTTAATATTGAAGAGAGTCAATTACTAATAAACAAATAAAAAACACTAGGCATAGGGTGTTATGACTATGTCAAAATTTAATTTATATATTATGGGTGCAATAATTAATGGAAGTATTCGAGTGGACAAAATGCCAAAAGAGAAATTTGTAAAGGGCCGCGATGGTGCAGTATATTACAATTTTACAATAGGAATACAAGACGAAACTAGATTTGGCAATAACGTTGCTTTTATGGATAGCCAAACAAAAGAAGAGCGCGATGCGAAAATGGCTAAAACATATTTAGGTAATGGCAAAGTTGTTTGGATTTCAGATGATGGCGTAAAGTTGGCAGAAAGAGATGACCAACCACAAGCGGAAGTAGTCAGCGATGATTTACCGTTTTAATAAATTTTAATTTTAAAAGGCGTGGGTTTTTAACTTATGCCTTTTTTTTATATATTTAACAAATGACAGAAAAAGAAACAGAACAGAATATGTTAATGGAATTTATTGCAGATAGTTGCAAAATAGATATTAATAAAAAATTAGAATATCCGCCTGTGTGCCTAAGTTATGGCGAAAAAGTTTTACAATCGGATAAAGGTGATAGTATTATACCGATCGCTTTAGGTACTTATGGAAATTTAAGCGTAATAACAGCCCCTCCAAAAACCAGAAAAAGTTTTTTTTGTTCGCTACTGGCGAGTGCTTATTTAAGTGGCACAAATATTTATAGTGGAAAAATAAAAGGTCATAGGGGTAATGGAGATTTAATTTATATTGATACGGAGCAAGGCTCGTGGCATGCTTCTAAAGTATTTAAACGCCCATTAGATATGGACAGCAATATTCTTAAAGATAAATACCATACATTTGCGCTGCGCACGGTTGGTTTTAAGGAACGTTTAGAATTTATTGAATATTATCTAAAAGAAAATATAAAAGAGCCCTCACTTTTAATCTTAGATGGCGTAGCGGACTTATGCCCTGACGTAAATAATATAGAAAAAAGTAATGAGCTTGTAAGTGCTTTAATGAGAATAAGCCAGCAACAGAATGTGCATATAATAAATGTAATACATCAAAACTTTGGAAGCTCTAAACTGGGAACGGGCCACTTAGGTAGTGCTCTTGAAAAAAAAGCGGAAACTGTTATAAGCTTAGAGGCTAACACAGTTAACAAAGACTGGACAACAGTCAAATGTGGCAGGAGTAGAGGATATTGTTTTGATACTTTTAGTTTTGAAGTAAATAAAAAAGGATTGCCAATAATAGTTGGCGATTTATATGACCCACTAAAATAAATATGGTACAAAAAACAATGTTATTAATTGCTGCAAAGCATAAGCAATGGATAGAAATAGTTTTATCTTTTGGGTGTAATAAAGAACAAGCTGAAGATTTAGTGCAAGAAATGTACATAAAAATTATGCTTTTAATTAAAAAAAAAGGCTTAAATATAATGTACAATAAAAATGAAATAAATCATTATTACGTTTTTTTAACCTTAAGAACATTATATTATGATTTAAAAAGGAAAAGCAAAAATATTACAATTGTACCAATAGACAATATTCATTTAACAACAATAGACGTAGATTATCAAGAGCCATATAATAAAATACAAAAAGAGTTATCAAGAATGTACTGGTACGACCGTAAAATATTTGAAATAATTAATGGGGGAGAAACTATGGCAGAACTATCTAGGATAAGTTTAATTAATTACCATAGTATATATAACACATATAGGAAAGTTAAAAAACACTTAAAAAAATTATTATGAAAATAGGGAACATAATTTATTATTTTACTAAATATACCGGCATTAAATATCTGGTGGATGTATACCACAAAATTAGGGGGACTAAATGTGATTGCAACAATAGAAGAAAAAAGTTAAATCAAATAAAAATAGACAGATGGTAAAATTTAACAAAGAAGATTTTGAAAGCTGGAGCAGTTTTAGGGCCGAACCAAAGAACACTTTGCAAGGTAATGAGTTTGAATTAGTATGCCAATTGCATGCAAAATATTATAATCATAAATACCACAAACCTTGCACATGCAATCCTAGAAAAATAAAATCGTGGATAAAAGAACTAAATATAATTTGGAA
>Ga0114995_10001169_pt1 | contig 18618 bp, 17 predicted proteins | sample ArcticOcean_MG_C_11_FD_87038 | JGI IMG/M metagenome (GOLD analysis project Ga0114995, IMG submission 87038) | Marine microbial communities from western Arctic Ocean - ArcticOcean_MG_CB2_154 | ecosystem: Environmental > Aquatic > Marine > Oceanic | place: Arctic Ocean: Canada Basin | collected... | reverse complement strand
CTCTTTTATATTTTTTATGATTTTGACTCTTTTATATTTTTTATGATTTTGACTCTTTTATCGCGTTTAAGCTACCACAGGGGTCTTGGGAAAGTGATGCTTCATATAACGCTGAAGATTAAAATAAGTCAACTCCTCATCCTTTCCAATATTAAGAAGCTTTGTTAGCTTGGCGTCGGGATGGATAATACGTCCATTATCCTTGTTCTTTAGACTGTGCAAGTTAATATATACGTTTAGCTCCTTGCTAACCTCGGTTCTTGCCATCATAGAACCCTTCTCCTTGCCTAGAAAAGTTGCTAGCTCATCACTGATTAGAGTGGGCTTGACAAAACCAGAAGGCTTGCGATTAGCATTGTTTCTACGTCCCTTGTTAGCAGCCTTCTGTGCGGTCTTGATCTCGCGAACAGTGCTCTTCTCAAGAGTCTTAAAATCAGTCTTGATGGTTCCAAATAGACCTGCAAGCTGTTGAAGCTTGGCACCAAACTCTGCCATCTTAGCCGCCATAATATCAGATGCGACAGGCTCTGTAACCACGGGGGCATCTACTACGGGGGCATCTACTACGGGAGTAGGTGCGGGTACATCAACCTTCTTGGTGGCAACCTTCTTCTCGACCTTCTTCTCGGCCTTCTTCTCAGTAGTCTTCTTCTCAGCTCTAACCATCTTATTATATTATGTATAGACAAAACCTTTTTAAGTTGTTTTGTATTATAATATATATATTAGCACGAACATGCAACGCATATAACAATACAATGACTTTTAATTGGCACTTATTGATTCGTATAACCATGGTAACGCATTTCGAGCGTCTACCGAGACTAATGTAAACGCTGTTAGCACGTGAAACGAACCAATTGTTTTGTAATCGTCGTTTATACCAGAGAAAATCATATTCTCAATAATTGTAATGCAAACATCCTTCATTTTATCTATATCAAATACATCGTTCATAATGACATCAATTACATCTGTGAATGGATTAAAAAACTGACATATATGTTGTTGTACTGTGCGAGATAATCCGGAACGATGATTCCAAATCGCAAATAAATTACGATATAACAATAAACACCTATGTGAATCTAAATTTGATAACCAATTGCTATTTGTATAATTTCCAAGTCGATCAAATTCAATGAAAATCGCTCTTATTCGTTGTTCTTGTGGTAGATTTCGCATATGAATTAATTCAGTATATTGTTGTTCTCTGTCATTTGTTATTCCAACTTCGGTGTCAATAAAATTGGTTTGTGGGCGGTTCAGTTTTTGTTTTGATGCTGATATTTTAAGTAAAGGGGTATTATTTTTTTTAAACTCGTCAAACAGTATAAAATTAATATTATATATATTTTTTATTTTGCGAATTACATATGTAGAAAATTCCTCTCGCGTATATGGATTTTCATATTTTTTACTCTTTTCAAACATAGTTATCAAAGACGATATATTGAAACCATAAACGATTTTATTCGTATCATATACACTAAAAAATGATTCGACGTCTATTTCATCTAATGGTTCCATCGTACAAAAATCTATATTATTTACACACAATGAACGGTTATGTAGTGCTGGTCCGCGAGACACTATTGAATATTTTACTAACCATCTTCGAAGATGTTTCTGTATTTTTATACTTGATGTTATCCGTTCAAAATGTGTTCTAATTCTATCTATTAAGATATCTTTTGTACCACTTTTCCTAAGTTTGTATTGATTAATAACTACTTTTAGTTCATTCATTTTATAGTTAGCAAAAACAGTATTATTGGATAAATAAGTTTCATATGTTAATAATGGCTTCTCTGGTTTCTTCTTCTCTGGTTTCTTCTTCTCTGGTTTCTTCTTCTCTGGTTTCTTTATTATTATATTTTCTACATCAGACACATTATTTGTTTTCATAATGTCAATCGAAAAAGATTTATTTATATACATTATAATTAGAAATATAGTTTTTGTATATTCAGTATTACAAATAGTGTTTATACTATTTCCGATTTTTACAATAAATAATATCACGCGTGAAATGGTCGCCTGTGAAAAGTGAAAAAAAAACAATGTATTTAAAAAATTGAATTAGAGAGAAGTCTATAGTTTATTGTATAATACATAACTTCTTTATTATTAAAATGTCATCTCGTTCTACACCTATTGTTTTGTCCGCCGATTCTTGGGACGTGGGGGCGGTTCGGTATATGCAGCCCAAGGTTAATGACCGCGGTGGAAAGTCTATTAACGTAATCAGCACGCAAAGTAATCGTTCACTACACGTTTCAACCCCATTGTTAATGACTTGGGGGATTTCTGATTATGTCGATGAAAAGGGCGAGTCGGATGGCAAGTTTAGTATGTCATTGACTTTTCCTAATAGTGACTACGCAACCGAGGCAACCACCGAGTTTCTAGATAAGCTCAAGGATTTCGAGAATCGTATTCTCGACGATGCGGTCAAGTATAGTGATGCTTGGTTTGGTGAGGATTTGTCTCGTGAGGTTGTCAAGCATAATTTCTTCCCTTTCTTGAAGTATTCAAAAGATAAGGTAACCAAGAAGGTTGATTACACCAAGTCGCCCAGTATTCGTGCAAAGGTTCCTAACTATGGAGGCAAGTGGAACGTGGAAGTGTATGATACTCGCCAAAATATGATGTTTCCTTGTGATAACGAAAATATGACCCCAATGGACTTTGTACCACCCAGAAGTAATGTAGCTTGTGTTCTACAATGCGGTGGATTGTGGTTTGGTGGAAAGGGATGGGGTGTTACTTGGAAGCTAAATCAGTGTGTTGTTAAGCCTTTCATTCAAGAAACTGTCTACGGTAAGTGTCATATTAGTTTATCTGATAACGATATTCAAACAATCGAGCAATCCGCACCTGTGAATGATGAAGACGATATCGGTCAAGATACCGTCAAGGAAACGGTCACTACTACAATGGTGGAAGATAGTGACAATGATGAGGATGATGAATCAGTAACCGAACATATTGAAGATGTTAGACTAGTTGAAGATGTCGAACCGGTTATTGTAGCAGAACCAGTAACGCCAGTAAAGAAGAAGGTTGTTAAGAAGGTTGTATCTACACCAGTGAAGGAAGACACAGTTGAAGACCAACAACCGCCCACGTCACCCAAGAAGAAGGTTGTTAGAAAGAAGGTATCCGCCTAAATCATAAAACCAATTACAAAAAATACAAATCATAAAACCAATTACAAAAAATACAAATCATAAAACCAATTACAAAAAATACAAATCATAAAACCAATTACAAAAAATACAAATCATAAAACCAAAATAAACACACTCAAATGAGAATAATATAAAATAATATTCTCATTTTTTATTGACAACCTATATCATTGTTGAATTACTTATTCAAACTACACGTATATGAAACATAATATTACTTCTAGTAGACACGTCATAAATATCTTTTGTATTTATCCGCGATATACCACACTGGGATTTGGTTATGACTTGTTCGTCTACCATTTTTAAATCAGAAAGAGCAATAGAAAATGTTTTATTACCAATCTCAATTTCAATCACAGATAATTCCCATATATCTCCTATTTTGAAACTCTTGTGAATATGCAAGTTGTTATTGTGGTCAATCTCGATATTCTCGGGTAACATCGGATAACACTTTACATACATATCATTCCCATCATTGTCATATACCAATTCATTATGCCATAATGGAATTACATACAATTTTTCATTTACTTCTAATCGATATAAATTATTTTCAAAAAGATCATCTATTGTCGGGTTTAATATAATGCGTTCGTCATGTTTCGTTTTATTAGTGATAATCGCTTTTATATTTTCTAACAACTCGTCTGAAAAATGAAATGATTCCTTGTATTTGGTTATTAATGTAAATATCTTCAATAAGATTTTTTTATCCAACTTACTCAACGTATCTAATGCTTTAGTTTCACACGACCAAGATATACGTTGTAATATCGTGTACAATAAATTTTCTTCTTTATCGCGCGCCATAATACTCTTGATAAATGAAAATAAATAATCATTATAACTGGTTTCATCATTATAAGATGACTCGTCTGAAAAAATTGTATTCAATGGGTTCTCCTTGTTTCGCAATAAAAACTCATAGGATTCCTTTACATTGCAAAACTTCATATTTGTTTCGTCTTTGTTTTGTAAAGGATTTTTATCAGGATGATATAATAATGCTTTTAAACGAAACTTCTTTTTCAATGTATTCACATCTAATTCTTTGGATGGGTCTATATCCAATGCCTTACACGCGGTTTTATAATTCATTCTCGTTATTCGCCTTCTCTGCTATATATAGCATTATATTCTCTAAATGATAAATCGGTCTATAATTATTATTGTAATATTTCAAGAATTGATATGTCTTTTGCAATACATTATTTACATCTTTTTCTTGAAATGAACCCTTCGTCGTAAAATAGGATATTATATACCATACACATTCACCGATATCTAGATTGTATGTTAGGATATCATACAATTTTTCACGAAAATTCATATAATCTATTTCTTCAATATGCTCTATTTCTGTAATAATATTATCACATATCGAATTAAATATATCGTTTGGGATTTCGTCACTATTTATCAGTAACGGAAAACTACGCATCTCTTTTAAATTCAATATATTTGGGGTGTTTATATCTTCTAGTATTTTGAAGTTGGTTTCTTTTGGCAGATTGTTCGTTGTGTTTTCTAACATTGCCGTTCGAATTAAATTATGTTCCGGAATTTGATTAATATACTCCCCATTATTTCGAACTTTGAAATCATTTTGGTTTAATAACTCGACATATTTATCTCGTGATGGTCTTTGTACACGAACCATATAACACACATTTAAAATACTATCAGGTAAAAAACTTACTTGTTCACTCACTAATAGAAATTTAATTTTTGTTACTGAACTTTGATGGTTGTATTCCTGCATATAACTATAAAATACGTCCAGTAATTCCGAATTTATTGTATGGAAATTTTTACACATAATAATGCCGATTTTATCAGTCTTTAATGATACAATATCTACTATTTGGTAAAATATTTCGTGCCATAACTGCTTCGAATTACAACCCAACAATGACATATCTACTTCGTAATGTATATCACTAATCCTACAAACATACTTTGATTTATCCGTGGTTACTGTTAATTTTTTATCGTATTTTAATTCTGTTGGACTATATTTTTTTAACATAAAGAGAACCTGGGAATACTTACCTACCCCAGATGGTCCATAAAAACACATATTTGTAAGATGGTTCTTGTTTTTTGGTAGATTCCAATATAACTGTTTCAATTCAGGATGCATATTATTCATATTCACAGAACGTATATGCTCGTCATAACTTGTTTCGTAATATTTCATTGTATAAGGATATAGTTGTTCTGCCTATATCTTTATGCGATTTGTTACGTATATCTTTATGTTTTGCTGGATATATCCCTATTCCTATCCCTTATTAGATATACGTATCTTCTGTATTACGTCCATAAATTCCTTCGATAAATATACGTTGTATGATGAAAATGATATTATATATATACATAACAAAAATATTGTTATACTACCTACCAGTTTGAGTTTTTCCGCCATATTAAACATATTTCTAAAAATAAAAGTTGATGTATCATTATTGTATAATACAAACAGTAAAACTATTATACATGCTATGAATGAAATTCCATAATCCTCCAGTCTGGTTAAGTCTGTTCGTTGACTTTTATTTAAACGTAAATCTCTTCCTTTTATTTTATACATACCATCTAATTTACCGAGTGTCAAATTCGTCAATATAAGTGAAGCGTTGTATAATAGAAGAGTACTTATTATAGACCCCGCAATAAATACTGAAAAATAATTTACACTATTCTCACGCGCATATGTCATCTTATATAGTTTGATAGTCACATACCCTGTAAATATGATATTAATAAATGTTAATACACTATTCGCGGTTAAATTTATTTCGGTGGTCTTAAGATAATAAAAACATATTACATATAATATTGTAAATATAAAATAGTCTATTTCAATTACAGCATCTGCCATATTATATTATTATTTACAATAGTATGATATTTTCTTCATCTGTTACTTCGTAATTTTTACTTTGTATGTTTCATATAACCATTCTTCTAATAATTCTTTTTCGCATTCCAAGTATCCTCCTTTGAATTTCTTTAAATTATAAAACTCGGGTTTTTTCATGTTGGGGCGTTTATAATATACATATGCACCAAATTTACCTTTGCGAATGCTCGTATTTTCATTGACTACCCGTAAAACATTGCGCTCTTCTTTATCCGGTTCGTCGGCAGTAATTAGTTCAATTACATCATCTATTGTGATTTCATCTATACTTTTGAGAACATTTTTTATACCTATTTTTTTTTTTTCATACTCCACATATAAACCGTATGGACCTCTTTTTATTATCACCTCTTTTTCATTATAAGTACCAAGAGCATACTCTCTCACTTCAACTAAATCATCTAACGTATATTCTTTTTGTTTTAATTTTTCTAAATCCAAATTCATATCTTTCTTTACTGACAAAAATTTATTTTCGTTGTTCTCTTTATAACTAATCACCGGACCGTATTTTTCGAATAACAAAACGTGTTTCTCATCTATTTCATATGTTTGTTTTGATATATTATCTATTGGTTTTGATAATTCCTTTATCTCATTGTAACAATTCTTGCATATCAACGACCACTCGTTTAATACACCATTTGATATATCATCTAATTGCAATTCCATATTTTTTGTATATTCATACGAGAACATCGTATCATAATACTTTATTAAAAATTCTAAAATTAACACACCCAATGGTTGTATTGTCAACTTGTTTTTTTCATTTCCCATTTGCTTTTTGATTTCTTTTTTTATAATTTGAGAACCTTGAAGTGAATATTCTTCACATAGGATTGATTTTCCTTCTATATCTTCGCGATTTACATATCCACGCTGTTGCAGTGTATCTACTATACTCGCAAATGTTGATGGACGACCTATACCCATGCCCTCTAATTTATTAATCAAACCGGCTTCTGTGTAGTGAGACTGTTTGTTTGTAAATGTCATCTCACTATGTATACTATTGTATTTTACTTCCCTCAGTTCACTTGTTTTAAAGAACAATAGAGAACCTACCTTTTTATATGGTTCTTCTTTTGCCCGTTCGTCGCCTATTTTTTTCCATCCCAACAAAATGGGTTCTTCCACTGTATATATATAATTCATTTCATTCGGTGCGCTTATTTTCACGTCTGTTACCTTTATTTTCGCATCAGACATGCAACTTTCAACTGTATTTTTCCAAATCAAATTATACATTGCTTTTAGTCTACTATTTTCACTTTGTATAGCAATAGCAGATAATTGGGTTACACGGATTGCCTCATGGGGATTTTTGGAATCTTTATTTTCGATATCTTCTGTATTTCCTACCAATTTTTCATCATTCCATTTATTCATAATATATTTTTTTGCTACCTCTATAAATACCTTTGAATATTGTTGGCTTTCCGTCCTCATATACGTAATATATCCCGCCTGGTATAGTTGTTGACATAGATTCATTGTGTCTTTTGGTGAATAATGGAGAGTATTATTCGCAACCTGTAATAAACGAGATGTACTGAATGGTTTGGGAGCAGTTCTTACTGATGTCTTTGGAGAACCAATTGACAATACATGCTTATGTTCCTTTGATTTTTCTAAAAATGATAATACATCTTCCTTTGTTTTTAAACATTTGTTCAGTGTGAACTGGTAATCGTGCGTAAAAAATAATCCATATAGCTTATATTTCTCTTCTATCACACTTCTTTTATTTTCTTCTTCGTTGTCATACACCAACCTCAGTGCAGGAGTTTGACACCGTCCAGCGGACAAAGAATTGGATTTATCGTTATATAAATACTTCCATAAATACGGCGATATCTTGTAACCAACCACTACATCCAATACTTGCCGGGCAATTTGAGCGTTCACTAATTTTTGATTTACAAGAGTCGGGTTTTCTACTGCTTCTTGTAACGCAGTTTTGGTTATTTCGCGAAATAAAATACGCTTTGTTGTATTTACATCCAAACTAAACACTTCACATAGATGCCAAGCGATGGCTTCACCTTCTCTATCATCATCAGTCGCAAGTATAATATTCTTCTTTGAGAACATCGAAATCGCCCCGCGCATTTTATCCACGTGTTCTATTTTATCTTTTAACATCGTAAATTTTGGGGCAAATGTGTCCTTTGTATCTATTGATTTTAACCCTGTAATCGTGCGAATATGACCGCACGAAGCTATGCATTGGTAATCTATTCCTAAATACGATTCTATTTTCGCACACTTCGAGGGAGATTCGACTATAATTAAATATGTCGCATCCGTGTTTTTCAATATATCATTTCGTGGTTTTGAACTTTTATAACATTTCTTATAATATTTTGGAGGCATTTGAGAACCTTTTACATAAATATAGAATCTAAACTCTATATTTGTTTTTTCATGTGTTATCGTTTATGTATACGGTTTTCATATCAAAAAATAAAATCAGTTTCATCGATATATTTGTAAATAAATCCAATAAATTCGCTAACAGTTTCTATCGTACTTTCTAAATATTTCATTATATTGTATAATCGCATTTGACAACCTTTGCATAAATGCGGAATATAAACTCTATATTTTTTTTTGTATATATATTAATTTAGCAAAATATTTGTTGTTGTCTTTTTTGTCAATATAATCAGAAATCTCAAATAATACCTCATACAAAGAATTGATTTCTAAATCACCCTGACTAAAATAAAATAAAACGAGATATTATACTATGTTTCTAAAACACAAAAAAACGACCACAAAACAAACAAAACCAAAACAAAACAACAAAACCAAAAAACAAAACCAAAACCAAAACCAAAAGGGAGGTGCTGTTAATGTTAATAAACAATTCCGAACAGCCATTGGGAATTTTTTAAGCCATAAAACAAACCGTATCAACATATATAAGGGACCTATTAATACGTGGGATGTTAGTAAAGTTACCGATATGAGCGGTATATTTTCTAGGGCCACAGCATTCAACGAAGACATTAGCGGATGGAATGTTAGTAATGTTGAAAATATGGAAAGTATGTTTGAGGGTGCCACAGCATTCAACGCAGACATTAGTGAATGGGATGTTAGCAACGTTAAAAATATGGGAAATATGTTTAAGGGTGCCAGATTCGACGGGGATATTAGCAATTGGGATGTTAGTAAGGTTACTAATATGAAAAGTATGTTTAAGGGTGCCAGATTCGACGGGGATATTAGCAATTGGGATGTTAGTAAGGTTACTAATATGGAAAGTATGTTTTCTTATGCCACAGCATTCAATGGGGATATTCGCAATTGGGATGTTAGTAATGTTATAAATATGAGCGATATGTTTCATCGTGCCGAAACATTCAATCAAGATATTAGCAAATGGAATGTTGGTAAGGTTATATTGATGAACGGTATGTTTATGGATGCCCATAAATTCAACCGGAATATTAGCAAATGGAATGTTGGTAAGGTTACTAATATGGATTTAATGTTTCATACGGCCACCGCATTCGACCATTCACTAGAACCTTGGGGTAAGAAGTTTGGCGAAGAAATAAGTTATGAAGATATGTTTACGGATGCCCCTAACCAGAAAACAAGACGTTATACGTGGTATAATCCTCGGTGAATGCGTTGTTTTCATAGATACAACCGGAAACCATCTAGTGCGTTCCGTTCGTATTACAAAATGAACACGTTATTTTGTAATGTTTCTAGTGCATTAGAAAGTATACCCAGATTTTCAAGGCTTTGTGACATCAACCCCATAATATATTAGTAGTAGTCGTCTGGGTATCTTTATGCCTTTGAATTATGGACATATCATCAGGTCCACACTTTTTTGTAAGATACTCTGGCGGGTTTTTATTATCTCTTCCTTGGGTATTTTTTCCAATTTGTTCTGTATTTCATCGAAATTATCCAATATGTGCTGAATTTTCGGTATAATTTTGTCATAATCTTCCCACATAACACATTCTCTTATATCGAGGTCATTTACTCGTGTACTCATCTCCGAGAGTATTAGTTTGTTCGAAAACACCAATCGGTCACACCGAATATGTTGAAATATATTATATACATTAAATAAATGAATATTTACAATGATCTTACACTTTTTTATTAATTCGTCGCGTTGCTTTTTCCATCCTATTATATTTATTGATTTCCATTCTTGTTTACATACTTCTTCCCAGACCTTATTTCTCTTATATTGCACACTGCTATCAACTGTTTCACTCACTTTATTATACGCACCTATCATACCTACATCGTAGTCATATTCATGTTCAGTATTATATAATATACAAAAATCATTGGGATGATATTGGTAAGGAAGATGTATCACAGAATATTTGTATTTGGGGCGATTCTTTTTGATATAGTCGTTTATAATTTCTATATTGACTACACTATAATCCGCAATGCGAACACCCATATCTATCATATCCATTACGTGTTTGTAACGGGTGTGTTCTGTCAGGTTCTCTACATTCAAAAATATAAACCGAGGGTTTGTTAGAACCTCGACATTGCTATCTAACGACAACCACATTTGAGTGAATACTACTATATCATTTGTATTTTGGAATTTGGAAGAATCAAAATCACTTGATTCGATTATTTCATCAAACATCATCAAAGTTTGTATATAATCATCTAATACCCGCATATTTTTTTTGTATACTAATATAAATTTTCGATTGCGTTTAGGTCTAAATATATCCATAAAATTGAATTATAATTTGGAATTATATATTATATCACAAATACAAACGAAACGACTTGATAACATGACATTAACACTCACTCTACACGACCGCGATTATACTTCTTGGTCGTTTCACGACCAAGACACAAATATCGAATATCCCATTCAAAGTATTCCATCAGTCAACCCATTACAAGAAAAATTACTTCACGGGGATAGGATTACTATTGATAATAATGGAAGAATTAACGATTGCGTTTCCGCAATAAAGGATTCCAATGCGTCTATACCCGGAATTCTCATATTGGATGGAAATAAAACATATGGTCGAACTCCTAACAAAAAACGTCTCTATTATAAATGTATCCCATTCGATACAAAACTCCCTATTTTCCTTGTTCCGTATAATTTATCTATTGGCTTCTCAAAAACAATCGCTAATAAATATGTTCTATTTACTTACGACAATTGGAAGAATACACACCCACACGGCACATTATCAGAAACAATTGGTAATGTCGATACCGTCAGTGCATTTTGCGAGTATCAACTCCATTGTAATAGTCAAACTCATTCAATTAAACAATTTAACCGGGCGATTCAACAAATTATTTACGATAATACAGAGGACGCGTGCGTTGACAGAATATTACAGAACAAACGTTTCAATATTGAAGACCGAACACACGAGTATGTGTTTTCGATTGACCCTCAAAATAGTGTTGATTTTGATGATGCGTTCAGCATTCAATCCTATCTAAATGACCCTACTTTATTTCGGGTTTCTATCTACATCGCAAATGTATATGTGTGGTTAGAAGAATTTGATTTGTGGGACCAACTCACCGACCGAGTTTCGACGATTTATTTGCCAAACCAAAAATACCCGATGATACCCCCTATTATGTCAGACCATTTATGTAGTCTTCACAAAAAAACGAAACGATTTGCTTTATGTATGGACGTTGTTGTAAACCAAGACGGAGAAGTTATCTATGATATTCCGTTCCAATATAAAAACGTTATGATATCCGTGTGTAATAATTTCGTATATGAGGAAAAACGCATGCAGGAAAATATACATTATAAGCGGATGTATGACATTACGCAGAAAATGGATAATACTATTACAGATAGCCACGAGTTGGTTGCATTTTGGATGATATTTATGAACTCACATACGGGTTCTCTTATGAAACAAAACAAAATTGGTATATTCAGAACAGTTAATTATATTTCTCCACACAAAACCGTCGCGCAATCATTCAATCAATCTACATTACAATTTATTCAATCCTGGAAGAATACATCCGGACAATATACTGTTTATAATGAAAACAGAGAACTTACACACGATATGATGAATAAAGACGCATATATCCATATTACCAGTCCCATTAGACGAGTTATTGATTTAATAAATCAAACTATTATAATGAAACACCTTCATCTCATCTCGCATACTAGTGAGAACTCTTTGCAATATATCAACACGCAATTAACTAATATGGATAATATCAACATTAATATGAAATCGATACGAAAAATACAAAACGATTGCTCTTTGTTACATCAGTTCACGATTGATAACAACATTGTCAACCGTGAATTTAACGGTATTATTATTGAAAAGGAAATGGTAGAGAATAAACAATTTAATTACACGGTATACATTGAAGAATATAAACTCATATCGCACGTTATTACTTCATATGATGTAGATATACATACCCGCGTCCCTTGTAAGCTATTCTTATTTCAAGACGAATACAAACTCAATAAAAAAATACAATTACAACTTCTACTTGAGTAAAAACTACAAATAATGATATTCTTTGTATTTTTTTACATTCTCCGCTTTTTCTCGTTCAATATATTTCGTATATCCTGCGGATACAAAATTTTTCTTCACATAATCTGTCCGGTTCATTGTATTGTAATACTGGTAATGTTTGTATCTATACATTTCTGGAAATACGCGACTTTCTGTTATTGACTTTGTATACAGAATATTCGTGTTTGTATTTCTTTCTATCTTGTGTTCCGTGATATTTCCGAGATTACTATTCAGATAATTGTGTTTTGTTTGAATTTTCATTTATTACTTTACTTAGTATTAGTGTAGATTTTCTAAATACATTTACACCAGTGAAGATTAAAAACCACACCTTTCGATGCAAAAATCAAAACTAAAAGGTTTATCATTTTTTCTTGATTCTGTAAATTTTGATTTTACTGGTTCATCTAAACATCCTAATGAGTTAAATAAAAATTGAATTGCTGTATGGGTATAATTGTATAACACCATAATTATAAAAATGAAGTCACCATCATATGAACGTTCATTCGCTTCTCACGAAAAGGCAAAATATTGGAGTGAGAAAAACGGAGATATTAAACCAAAAGATGTATTTATGCAAAGCAATAAAAAATACTGGTTTGATTGTGATACGTGTAATCATAGTTTTGATATGGTGGTATATAGTATAAGTGCTGGAAAATGGTGTCCATATTGTGCTAATCAAAAACTATGTAAAAAACAAGATTGTACAGCATGTTATAACAAAACATTCGCTTCACACGAAAAGGCAAAATATTGGAGTGAGCAAAACGGAGATATTAAACCAAAAGATGTATTTATGAAAAGCCACACAAAATGTTGGTTTGATTGTGATACGTGTAATCATAGTTTTGATACGGCGTTATTTCATATAAGTGCTGGAAAATGGTGTCCCTATTGTACTAATCACAAACTATGTAAAAAACCAGATTGTACAGCATGTTATAACAAATCATTCGCTTCTCACGAAAAGGCAAAATATTGGAGTGAGCAAAACGGAGATATTAAACCAAAAGATGTATTTAAAAGTTCCGGCAATAAATGTTGGTTTGATTGTGATAAATGTAATCATAGTTTTGATACGGCGTTAAATAATATAAGTGCTGGAAAATGGTGTCCATATTGTAAAAATAAGACAGAACAAAAACTATATGATACACTTAAACCTCTCTATCCTATGCTAATTACTCAATTCAAACAAGAGTGGTGTAAGAAATCCAGATGTCTACCATTTGACTTTTGTATTCCCGAACATAATATCATCATTGAATTAGATGGATCACAGCATTTTATACAAGTAAGTAATTGGACCTCCCCCGAAGAAACATTTGAAAACGATTCATTCAAAGAAAAATGTGCGAATGATAATGGTTATTCGGTCATTCGTATTTTACAAGAAGATGTTTTCGGCGATAAATATGACTGGTTAAGCAAACTGCAAACCGAGATAGAAAATATTATAAAGGATGATACTACTACAATCATTCACAATATTTACATGTGTGAGAATAGTGAATATGATAAGTTTATGTTATTATAGTAAAATAATAAAACTTATTGTGGGTGCGGTTTTTAATCTTCAATTGTGATCGTTTTCTTTTTCTTAATTTCTCCTAATAAAATCTCTCAAATATATTTTTTACTTCAGCATCATTACTATGACTAATGATATTAAAACAGTTCGTTTATTAGCTGTGTCATAATAGTTGCACGTTCCTCTGACATTTGTCTATTTTTATCAGGATGATACTTCAATAACAATTTCTTTTTGGCACGATTCTCTGTAAGTCCTTTTTCATCAGTTAGCAATTCAAACTCAATTACCAATGTATATATCATTGATTCTTCATCGGTGAGTTTGACTCCTTTTTTCTTCTTACGTCGTGGTTCTTCTCTTTTCTTCTTACGTTCTTCTTCTTCTTCTTTCTTACGTTCTTTTTCTTCTTTCTTACGTTCTTTTTCTTCTTCTTCTTCTGTCTTCTTACGTTCTTCTTCTTCTTCCTTCTTACGTCGTACTTCTTTCTTCTTACGTCGTACTTCTTCTTTCTCCTTATCTCGTGCTTTGATTTCGTCTAGTTCTTTTTCCAATTGAGCTCTGTGTACTTTGGTTTCGTCTAGTTTTTTTTGTAATTTCACGTTTTTTGCGATTTGTTCCTTTTTTTGTATTTCATTTTTGATTGCTGCGTCGGTTAGTTTTTTCTCCCTTTTTTTATTTTTGATTGCTGTTTCACGTTGATTTTCCTTTTCTAATTCTTGTTTCTCTTCCGCACTCTTATACGACGGGTCTAATACCTTGTGCCACATATGTTCGGTGTTTATCTTGGCTTTCTGGTCATCATTTAGATTTCTGTTTGTTTTCAATTCGTTAATGTATTTAAGTATTTTTTTTGCTTTTCTCACTTCTTTTTTTCTGGATATATCCATATCTTCATTGACATCTAATTTATTGTAATAGTTTGACATATTGTATATGATTTGATTATTTGGTTACTGAGAACATATACTCAATCAAATCATTCAATTTTTGTCGTTAGTTTACAATTTGTAATAGGGTTATCTGTTACTAATTCACAAATGTATTCAAAATATCAATAAGTATATTTGTCTAACAATATAGAAATACTATCACTAATAATATATATACACCATGTTTGGATATACTCTATTTATTATTACGATTGTTAACGCGTTTGTTTCTTGTAACGCGAATTTTGAACCACTATTTGAAAAGTGGGCAACTCAGTTTCATATTAATTTTCGCGACGTTGAACATCGCGGACGTATTTTGAATAACTGGGTCGGAAACCACAAATTTATTGAAACTGAAAATAACAAAAACAATACTTATACTCTTGGACACAATCAATTCTCCGGCATGAATTCAGACGAATTTAGCGAATATCTTACATTATTTGAAAACAATCACATTCACGTCAATCCTGCTGATACTAAGAAGAAGGTTGACGAAGCAAAGTGTTGGATATCTTGTGTAGAACATAGACACGATGTTTCGAAACTTGATACCGTCCAGTGTGTAACCAGTTGTTTGGATACTCACGTCCTCTCAACAACAACTCCTACATCGATTGATTGGGTATCAAATGGCGCCGTTACCCCCGTGAAGAACCAGGGACAATGTGGGTCTTGTTGGAGTTTCTCTACTACCGGGGCTCTTGAGGGTGCTTACTTCATTAAGTACGGACAACTTGTCTCTTTCTCAGAGCAACAACTTGTTGATTGTGATACACGCACAAATGGCGGCAAGGATATGGGCTGCAATGGTGGTTTGATGGACAACGCATTTTCTTGGATCGAAAAGAATGGTGGTCTGTGCTATGAAAGTGATTATCCTTACAACTCCGGAACTACTAAGAAGTCAGGTTCGTGTGATACATCCTGTCAGGTTGACACTAAGAGTGATGTTTCTAGTTTTGTTGATGTCACATCTAATTCTGATAGCACTATGATGGACGCACTCGCACAACAGCCCGTATCAGTTGCGATCCAGGCGGACCAACAATCTTTCCAACTATACAAGTCGGGTGTTTTCACCGGTGCTTGTGGAACCGGTCTAGACCACGGGGTTCTTTTGGTTGGATATGGCACTATGGATGGAAGTGACTATTATAGAATCAAGAATTCGTGGGGCACTACTTGGGGTGATGATGGGTTCATTTACATCGGCAGAGGGTCTCAGTTTAACGGCGGAAAGGGACAATGTGGTGTCCTAATGCAAGGCAGTTATCCTGTCCTATAAAAACAAAAATAAAATAGTGTAAAATACCATTTTGAAAATTCAAACCCCAATAAAAAATATATACATTCTTTTTATTGGGGGTTTTATTGAAATACTAATTTTAGATATCATCAACGTCTATTTCATCATTTTGTTCTGTCTTGAACTGTTCTATATTCTTCAATACCTTCTTGGAAACCAAGTCCTTCAGTTCATCGTCTTCCTCCTCTTCTGCTTCCTTGTCGCAGAAATCAACAATATCATCTTCAGTTGACTGTTTCTGCCCGAATGATGCGTTTTGTAGTTGTTTTGATAATACATTTGAAATTTTTATAGTTGGGTGTTCCTTTAATTGTTTCACTTCGGAATCGTTATATACCGTCATTACGTCGCAATTCTTCTTATCGCGCTCCCATTCACGTAGTCCAACCAATATTATTGTATTTATCGCGATTAAGTTATGGCGCTTGTTCTTTCCACGAAACTTTCCAGGAATATGACCCATTATCGTATCGCCTGTATCCAGTGTTACTCGACACATACCATTTCCTAACATCGCATCCACGCACGCAAACTGTTCGAGTTCATCTTCAGGTAAGCGAATGCGACCATTTCCAGTGTTACGAACGTGCTTTCTCGCGAGCCCCTTTGTCTTTGTTCCACCTGTTGTATTCTTTACCATTGTAAATTACGTTATTATGATTGACATTAGATCACTTTATTTAATTCAATTTTTTTACTTTCTTCGCAAAAATATATAAAAATTTCTTTCTATATATAAAATAGGTTTAAATATGGAAAACTTGGTACAAAATGAATTCGAACTCAAGGTTCTTCATATGAAAGATGGAAATACACAAATGTACGTCGACCAAATTACCAAGATAATACAAGAAAAACAATTGAAATTCGATGTAAAATATATTATAGACAATACATTTGACACTACACAAACTGACATGATTGGTGGACATAATGATAACCATACGTATCCATATATCGAATTCGAAAAACGTCTTGATAATATATTGTCGATATTTGGAACAAACGCAACAAGTGACGATGATTATAAAAATAATACAATCACTTCTATCTCAAATGACTCCAAAGATACTACTTCTATCTCGATTGAGTCCAAAGATACTAATTCTACCATTCCCATTGATACAGAAACAGATACATCAAACGATAATATTACAGCACCTTCTGATTATTTTTCGTCTCTTGTAAATAAACTAAAATATGATGAACCGATAATTGAAAATGATCTGGATACTAAACCAGATGAGAATGAAACAAATCACATAAACAACACAGATAAACAAAAATATGACAAATATTTAGTCGACATACCTAGCAATTATCAAGGAATATTAATCATCAAACTTGCTGTCTTTGTTAACCCACGAGAGAAAATACTTGAAGGTAATATTACACAACTGCACGATTGGTTAAGATTATAATAACCCGAGTATATTATTTCAAAACGAACTAATATACACATTTTGTACCAAACTTAAACGTTCAAATGTCTAAAACCGACGTGTAAAATACGCGTTGCACTAAATATTTATTTCACTTATAGGTTTTTTAGCTAAATTAATCATTTTCTTACGTGTTTTTGTATCAATGAAACGCCAAATATATGGAATTTTACGATGTAATGTTTTTGCATATACACTGTTTTTTGCACGAGGGTGTATTTTTCGGGACTTTCCAGAATACTTCATCTTACGTTTACACCAATTTTTCGATATGGCTTTCTTTTCTACACAATACGACGGCGGACAATTTTTGACACAATCGCCACACGGAACGCGGTTACATAGTTTCTTTCTTACGATTTGAGATGTCTTCATATACACCTTGTTTGTTTTGTTTTTTGGCATTATATACATTGACTGTCATATATTATTGTATATCTTTACAGAACCGAACATGCTAAAAAATATATCATCCGGTTCTTCACGGTCAAGCTATTACACCGACCGAAAAAGAAAGAGAAAGAGATGGGGTTAAAATCCATCGTGATGTTTGGTTATAGTATAAGTAAAGTTATTAGTATAATGTATAATGTATAATGTATAATGTATAATGTATAATGTATAATGTATAATGTATAATGTATAATGTATATAGCATAAAAAAAGCAGAAGGCTGGTGAATGTGTGTATAGTGTAAAAAAAAGGG
>Ga0114995_10001162_pt1 | contig 18653 bp, 17 predicted proteins | sample ArcticOcean_MG_C_11_FD_87038 | JGI IMG/M metagenome (GOLD analysis project Ga0114995, IMG submission 87038) | Marine microbial communities from western Arctic Ocean - ArcticOcean_MG_CB2_154 | ecosystem: Environmental > Aquatic > Marine > Oceanic | place: Arctic Ocean: Canada Basin | collected... | reverse complement strand
AATTTAAAATTACGAATGCCAAGCCACATAAAGACTGTATTAAAAAAACAACCCGAATCTCATTTTTCTCTATACACTGTAAAATTCCACTAAGTATTAAGAAAACACCATAGATATAAAAAAATACTTTTCGAAATGATGATTTTTTAGCCTGAGAAATCTTGGTCATTTTCATAGACACAACGTGTAAGATGGCTACTACAATAAAAGTTCCTAATAAAATTAAAATGCCCTTTTCCATGTTGTAAATATAGGAATTGTAACTAAAAAAGTCAACCCATCACAAATTACTCCACCGTAACAGATTTTGCTAAATTTCTTGGTTGATCTACGTTTTTATCTAACATTACTGCAATATGATATGACAATAGTTGAAAAGGAATAGTTGTTAACAAAGGTGTTAGCGCTTCTTCTGTTTCTGGTATTTCAATTACATGATCTGCAATTTCTTTTACTATGACGTCTCCTTCAGTAACTATGGCAATAATTTTACCACTTCTAGATTTAATTTCTTGAATATTACTAACTACTTTTTCATAATGTCCTTTATTGGTGGCAATCACAAAAAGAGGCATGTTCTCATCAATTAAAGCAATAGGGCCATGTTTCATTTCTGCAGCAGGATAGCCCTCTGCATGAATATAGGATATTTCTTTGAGTTTTAAAGCGCCTTCTAATGCTACAGGAAAGTTGAACCCTCTTCCTAGATATAAACAGTTTTTCGCATCTTTATAAATACTGGCTATTTCTTTAATTTTACTATCTAGTTCTAATAATTTTTGAACCTTAGAAGGAATTAGTTGCATTTTTTGTAAGTAGCCGTGAAATTCTGAATTTGAAAGTGTTCCTTTGGCTTTTGCTAATTTTAATGCTATTAATGACAATACCGTAATTTGAGTTGTAAACGCCTTGGTAGAAGCAACCCCAATTTCTGGACCTGCATGCGTATAGGCTCCAGCATGTGTTTCTCTGGCAATAGAAGAACCTACCACATTACACACTCCAAAAACAAATGCTCCTTTAGATTTTGCTAGTTTTATGGCAGCCAACGTATCGGCAGTTTCTCCAGATTGAGAAATAGCAATTACAATATCTTTAGGGGTTATAATTGGATTTCTATATCTAAACTCAGAGGCATATTCTACTTCAACAGGTATTCTAGCCATGTCTTCAATAAGATATTCTCCAACCAGCCCTGCATGCCAAGAGGTACCACAGGCTACAATAATAATGCGTTCTGCATTTAAAAACCTTTGAAGGTTATCATCTACCCCAGCCATTTTTATGATTCCTTGATTAGCTAACATTCTCCCTCTATAGGTATCTGTAATAGCTTTTGGTTGCTCGTGAATTTCTTTGATCATAAAATGATCATACCCCCCTTTTTCTATTTGTTCTAGGCTTAATTTAAGTTCTTGAATAATAGCAACTACAGATGTATCATCCATTATTTTTCTTACTCGGATATCTCTTCCTAGCTTAATAATGGCCATCTCTTCATCTTCTAAATACACAACATTTTTTGTGTACTCTATAAAAGGTGAGGCGTCTGAGGCAATAAAAAACTCTTCATTATTCTTTCCTACACCAATTGCTATAGGGCTTCCTAATCTTGCTACTATAATTTCATTAGGCTTGTCTTTATCAAAAACAGCAATCGCATAGGCACCAGTTACCTGAGTAAGGGCAATTTGAACGGCCTTCCCTAATTTACAATTTTCTTGTTTTTTTACTTCTTCAATTAAGTTTACGAGAACCTCTGTATCTGTATCACTTTGAAAAGTATAGCCTCTAGATATTAATTCTTTTCTTAAGGTGTCGTAATTTTCTATGATTCCGTTATGCACAATCACTAAGTCTCCTGATTGAGATGCGTGTGGGTGAGAATTAACATCATTAGGAACTCCATGTGTGGCCCATCTTGTATGACCAATTCCTATGGTTCCCTCTTTTCTTTTTGGATTGTTCTCTATTATTTCTTCTAGAGCAGATACTTTTCCCTTTGTTTTAGAAAGGTTCATCTCTGTTCCGTCAAAAATCATAATACCAGCACTGTCATATCCTCTATACTCTAGCCTTTTTAAGCCATTTATTATTATTGGGTATGCTTGTTTGTGACCTATGTATCCTGTAATTCCACACATAAAAAAATTAGTTTAAGGGATTAATTATCTTCTGTTTTGAGTGTATATGATATTTTTAATCTAGCTTTTCTAGAAGCGTCTTGAGTATTGTGATTCAGCAACATGATTGCTTTTGGGTTCCAGCTATAATTTCTGATTATAGTATCTACAGCTGAAACAGGAAGATCTGTTGGATTAAAAGCTTTTATGCCAAGTGAAGGCAAATCGTTTGTAGTACCAGAGAGCAGTTCTGAAATATAGTCTGTTATTTTAAATGTATAACTATCTGGTCTGTTAAGATCGTCTAACTCTAAAGAGCCTCCTACTTCGTTTACTCCTTCGGTAATATAGTCAAGAATTTGACTTGGGGTTTGTATGCCTGCACTATTTAAACCATCTTTATATATGAATAACTGATATGGAGTAGCAGTTGTATCTGTTTCAACTAGGTCTTGATCTATATACAACGTAACACTTGCATCATTTATCAACCAGTTTTTTGTTCTCAATTCTTCTAATTTATCTGGTATTCCGTTTAGATCATTGTCATCACCTAAAATTTTTAACTGAGCTACTGACCCTGCAGTTCCTTGAATTGGAACATTGTTAAACCCTGGCGTTTGACCTGGAGTCATTTTATACACGTTATTTCTTATTCCAGACAATAAAAAAGTATCTGTCTTTTTTATGGTATCAATAACAACGGTACCTCCTTCAACTAGTACGGTATTTGTGTAATAAATATCTAATAAAGGCTGAAGAGTATTGCTATTAAAGCTTAAAGACATTAACGAACCATTGTCTCCTTCTGCTTGTATTTTTATCCCTCTAAAATAATTATTGAATGCTTCTTGAGAAGCAAAATTTGGAGTGTCGTACTGGTCAAAAATAAGTTCTTTTATCAAATCCTCTTTTAGAGGAATACTGATAGATGGGCTTGAATTTGCGTATTGGATCGTATCTATATCATATACCAAACCTGTACTTAGTTTTCTGGTAACAAAATGGGCAGTATCTGTTCTGTTGGGAGTAAACTGAATATTTTCAATGAGGTTTAGTTTTTCAGGAGCAACTTCATAAAGATGATCTGAAAAATAGGTGTTAAGTACAGAAGGTGTTGTTGGGTTTAAGTTGCTTAAATAGGTTTCTATTCTAAAAACATTTAAGGTAAAGGGTTGCGTTTGATTTCCAATAATTGAATCTAATATAAATTCTGAACCAAGAGTTGTAGTACTTAGCAAAGAGGCATTGTACGGTATTCTTAACAATACTGTGTCTATTAAAGTAACAACAGTAGTATCTGAGCCGTATTCATTAGCTACTTGAGTTAAGTTAAAAGGAATATTTACTTGAGAGATAATAGATGCTTCTATTTTCTTATAATTATTATTGTTGTAAACACCTAATAAATATTGCCCCAAAACTCCGCCAATAGCCAATCCGTCTGCTTGAACATTTTCAATGTTTTTAGAAGTAACCTCTATTTCAAAAATGGTGTCATTTGTTGTAAACTCACCATTATTAACTATTGATGTTCCTATGTCTGTAAAATCTTCTTCACAAGAAATAACCGACCCAAAAAGAAACGCTGTAACTGCAACATATACTGTTGCTTTTATATATTTTCTTAACATAACCACCCTAAGTTTACTCTTCTGATATAAGTTCTTTATAAAAATTTAAATACGATTCAAAAGAATCTTCTTCTTGAAATGATAATGCAGGAACGTCTCTCTTTCGAATTTCTTCTGCAATTTCTTCAGGAATTTCTGAGCTTCCTTGAACAATTGCATCAGAATTTGATACTGCACTTTTTATGATATTTGTATAGTTTGGTTCTTGCAATATGCTAATTTTATCATCTGAAATCTTATCAAATTTAATTTTTTCAGCAAGACCACTGTTTAAAGACCCTTCAAAATCTTTGTCATAAACAGAGGTTACAATTTTACTTTCTGAAAACAAGGGCTCATCACTATAGTATTCTTTGATGTATAACGGCAATAATGATGCCATCCATCCGTGAACATGAATAATATCTGGCGCCCAATTTAATTTCTTTACTGTTTCAACAACACCTTTGGCAAAGAAAATAGCTCTTTCATCATTGTCTGAAAAAAGTTGGTCATCTTCATCAGAAAAAATTGCTTTTCTTTTGAAATATTCATCATTGTCTATAAAATAAACCTGCATTCTTTCTTTAGGGATTGAGGCTACTTTAATAATCAAGGGCATGTCCATATCATTGATTATTAAATTCATTCCAGACAAACGAATTACTTCGTGCAGTTGATGTCTTCTCTCATTAATAACCCCAAAACGAGGCATAAATATTCTTGTCTGTACACCTTTAGAATGCGCTTTCTTTGCTACATTAAATGCAGTAGATGCTATCTCTGTTTCTGGTAAATAAGGTACAACCTCTGAAGAAACATACAATATTCTCTTATCTTTCATTAAATTTCAGCCTTTATATAAGTTTGCAAAAGTACGAAATTTTATGCAAAAGTCATGTTAAAATACTAAGTTTGCGGTCTTAGACTATAATCCATTATGAAGGTTTTTAAAACCAAGAAAGAACTTAAAACGTATTTTAAAGAGTTTCGTTCTGAAAACTCTAAAATAGGTTTTGTCCCCACAATGGGAGCGCTGCATAAAGGCCACCTCTCCTTATTAGAGAAATCTATAGAAAATAATGACATTACCATTGCTAGTATTTTTGTAAACCCTACACAGTTTAATAAAAAAGAAGATTTAGAAAACTACCCCAGAACTCTTGAGAGTGATTTAAGCTTACTAGAAAGCATCTCCTGTGATGCTGTTTTTATTCCTTCAGTGAAGGAGATTTACACTAACAGTGTTACGTCTAGTCATTTTAATTTTGATGGTTTAGAAACTCTAATGGAAGGAAAATATAGAGAAGGTCATTTTAACGGCGTTGGTACTATTGTAAAAAAATTGTTTGAAATTATACTGCCTACCAATGCTTATTTTGGAGAAAAAGACTTTCAACAACTACAAATAATTAGAAAGATGGTAGAAAAAACAGCGCTAGATGTAACCGTTGTCTGTTGTGCTACCCATAGAGATGCTAGTGGCTTGGCAATGAGCTCTAGAAATGCTCGTTTAACCACAGAGGAAAAAGAAGCAGCTACAATTATTTATCAAACATTACATGAAGTAAAGAAGAAAATAGAACACCTACCATTAGCTGACATTAACAAATGGGTGATAGATAAGTTCAAACAAGAGCCTCTTTTTACCTTAGAATATTTTACCATTGCAGAGGAAGAAACCTTAAAAAGCGTAACAAAAATTTCACCTAAAAAGAACTACCGTGCTTTCATTGCTGCATATGCCAGAGAGGTTCGATTGATTGACACAATTTCATTAAATTCTTAACTTCTTTTTAGCGTATTTAATCATTTCAAATTTTTAAAAAAGTAGTACTTTTGCAGGATGTTAGTTCAAGTTGTTAAATCAAAAATCCACCGTGTTAAAGTAACAGGCGCCGATTTAAATTACGTAGGAAGTATTACCATAGATGAAGACCTTATGAATGCTGCAAATATCATAGAAGGAGAACGTATTCAAATTGTAAACAACAACAATGGAGAGCGGCTAGAAACCTACGTCATTCCTGGGCCAAGAAAAAGTGGTGAAATTACATTAAATGGAGCGGCAGCTAGAAGAGTTGCTGTCGGAGATATCTTGATTTTAATTACCTATGCTTTTTTGGATTTTAAAGAGGCTACGGTTTTTAAACCATCGCTTGTTTTTCCAAATGAAACCACAAACTTACTTACTTAGTTTTGAGTCTTAAAACAAAAAAATCATTAAAAATAATTATTCCACTTCTTTTTGGAGGAGGCTTGATTTGGTATTTATTTACCATAATACCTCCAAAAACACTTTTAGAGTATTTTAAAAATGCAAATTATTGGTGGATTTCTCTAGGCTTGTTCTTTGGTATTTTAAGTCACTTATCTAGAGCTTATAGATGGAAGTTTATGTTAAAGCCCATGGGATATACTCCTCGGTTTATAAACAGTGCCCTAGCCGTGTTAATTGGTTATTTTGTAAACTTAGCAATTCCAAGAGCAGGTGAAGTATCTAGAGCTAGTGTAATGGCTAATTACGAAAACATTCCCTTTGAAAAAGGTTTTGGAACCATTGTGGCAGAACGTATTGCAGACTTAATCATGATGTTTCTTATTATTGGAGTAACCCTATTAATTCAGTTTGATTTTATCTTGCAATTGGTAAAAGAAAAGCTAGACCCTGTTAAAATTATTATTGGACTGGCCGTTTGTCTTATTGGTGGGTTCTTTTTCTATAAATATGTCAGAAAATCTACAAAAGGTGTTGGTTTAAAAATCAAAAACTTCATTAAAAGTCTCGTAGAAGGCGTGACTAGTATTTTTAGAATGAAAAACAAATGGCCCTTTATTTTTCATACGGTATTTATTTGGGCAATGTATGTATTAATGTTTTGGGCCACCATTCCTGCTATAGAGGGATTGCAAGTTCCATTTGGAGGAATTTTAGTTGGGTTTATTGCCGGAGGCTTTAGTATTGCAGCAACAAATGGAGGAATTGGCCTATACCCATTGGCTGTTGCCGGTGCCTTTACCTTATTTGGTGTTCCTGAAGAACCGTCTACGGCATTTGGTAGCGTTATGTGGGCTGCACAAACCGCTATGGTTATTCTTTTTGGGGGACTCTCTTTTTTACTTTTACCAATCTGTAATAAAGCAAAGTAATTTTCTTTTCTTTGTATAAACTTTATATAAAATGGCGAAGGCTAAAACTACTTTTTTCTGTCAGAACTGTGGCACTCAACATGCAAAATGGATGGGGCAATGCAATGCATGTAATGAATGGAATACCATTGTTGAAGAAGTAATTCAAAAAGAAGTAGCCAGAGAATGGAAACAGTCTAATACTGCAAAAACCATTTCTAAACCTTTAAAAATTGAAGAAATTCAATTAAATGCTGAAGAACGAATCTCTACAAAAAACAACGAGCTAGATACTGTTTTAGGGGGTGGTTTGGTAAGAGGATCTGTAACATTGTTAGGTGGTGAGCCAGGTATTGGAAAATCTACACTACTATTACAAGTAGCACTTGCCATTGTTCACAAAGTCTTGTATGTGTCTGGAGAAGAAAGCCAATCTCAAATAAAAATGAGAGCAGAAAGAATTCAAAAAAACCCTTCTAATTGCCTCATTTTAACAGCAACAAATACGCAAGAGATCTTTAAAAATATTGAAAATGTAGCGCCGCAAGTTTTGGTGATAGATTCTATACAAACCCTCCACACAAATGCTTTAGATGCCTCTCCTGGAAGCATCTCTCAAATTAGAGAAACTACTGCAGAGCTCATAAAGTTTGCCAAAGAAACAGGTACTCCTGTTTTATTAATTGGCCATATAAACAAAGAAGGGCACATAGCAGGGCCAAAGATTCTAGAACATATGGTAGATGTTGTTTTACAGTTTGAAGGCGATAGAAATCATACCTACAGAATATTGCGTTCTCAAAAAAATAGGTTTGGCTCTACTGCAGAATTAGGTATTTATGAAATGCTTTCAAACGGACTGAGAGAAGTTTCAAACCCATCTGAAATTCTCATTTCTAAAAAAGATGCCGATTTAAGCGGATCTGCTATTGCCTCAACTTTAGAAGGAATTAGACCCTTAATGATTGAGGTTCAGGCCTTGGTAAGCACTGCTGTTTATGGTACACCACAAAGAACAACTACCGGCTACAATCTAAAACGTTTGCATATGGTATTGGCCGTTTTAGAAAAAAGAGCTGGGTTTAAATTGGCTGCTAAAGATGTGTTTTTAAATATTACTGGTGGTATTAGCATAGATGATCCTGCAATAGACCTTGCTGTTGTTGCATCTATTTTATCTTCCAACCAAGATATTGCTATTTCACCTAATGTTTGTTTTGCCGCAGAAATTGGATTGGCAGGAGAAATAAGACCGGTTTCTAAAATAGATCAACGAATTTCTGAAGCTAAAAAACTAGGCTATAAAACATTTGTTACTTCTAAATACAATAAAATTACAAGGAAAGAAAGCGGTATAAAGCTACTACTTGTTGGAAAAATTGAAGAAATATTTGCTACGTTGTTTGCATAAAAAAACCATGCATACATGCATGGCTTTTTTTAGTCTCTTTTTCTAAATAAAATTTAGTGTCCTTATTTTTTATTTACTTCTTTGATGTATTTCTCTAAAGCCATTGTCATAGATGGGGTTTCAGGAGATGGGGCAGTAATATTACACTTTAAACCAGCATCTGTAGCAGCCTTTACGGTAGAATTCCCAAAAACCGCAATTCGAGTATTTTTTTGCTTGAAATCAGGAAAATTCATAAATAATGAATCTATGCCTGAAGGGCTAAAGAACACTAAAATATCATAAAAAACATCTTCTAAATCAGTTAAATCACTCACCACTGTTTTGTACAAAATAGCTCTTTTCCAATTAACGCCTAGTGCATCTAATTCTGTTGGAATTAAGGGTTTTAGTTTGTCTGATGAGGGTAATAAAAATTTCTCGTCTTTATGCTTTTTAATTAGTTTTCCCAATTCTGGAAATGTTCTTTTACCAACATAAATTTTTCGTTTTCTGTACACTACGTATTTTTGCAAATAGAAAGCCACTGCTTCAGATTGACAAAAGTATTTCATAGCATCTGGCACTTTAAAACGCATTTCTTCAGCTATTCTAAAGAAATGATCTACAGCATTTCTACTAGTAAGAACAATAGCGGTAAAATGTGATAAATCTATTTTTTGAGCTCTCACCTCTTTTGTAGTAACCCCTTCAACATGAATAAAAGGCCTAAAATCTATTTTAACTTTCTGTTTATCAGACAAGTCAGAATAAGGAGATGTTTCTGTTTTTGGTTGTGGTTGAGATACCAAGATTGTTTTCACTTTCATAATCTACTTCTAGTTTATTTAAAATATCAATCTAAACAAAACGAATAGCGGTGCTAATTCGAAGGCGCAAATGTACAAAATAAAATAAAACAACTCTTTAATAATCAGGTTTTTGTTATTGATTAAAATTAAGAGAAATCTTACTAAAAAAAACAGTACAAAACCACTAAATAAAAAAAACTGATTCTGAAAACTATAAAAATAAAATACGTTTAAAAAGAATAGTCCAACAGAAATTGAATATAAATAGCCTCTTTTAAAGATCATAAAAAAAGACAGTTGCTTTTTTACTTCAAATAATAAAAGCAACAAAAACGCAGCTAAAGATCTTACTATCATAAATATGAAAACATAGTAAGAACTAAGAAAATAGTCTGCGAACAAAAAGACATTGCTCTGCTTGTATTGATTAATTAAAAAAAAAGTAGTTATAGATAGCATTAAAAAAGAAAAAAAAGAAAATCCAATATGAAAAAAAGTAACTGGTGAATAGCCTTCTTCAACTTCTATTTCTAAAAACCCTTTGTAAAAAATAGCGCTTGCGTACCCTTTTAATTTTGCTGTTTTAAAAAGTTTCAGAAAAAAAAGCACCGTTAATGAGAACACAAAAATTAATGTGATCCAATTGGTTGATAAAACGCTTCTTTGAAGAGCCTCCATTGCTTCTTTTTTGTAATTAAGATTAACACAAAATTAGTCATAAAAAAATGTATATTTGTGCATATTCTCTCACATTTTATGTCTGACACTTTAGTTATTATTCCAACTTATAACGAAAAAGAAAACATTGAAGCCATTATAGAGGCTGTTTTTAAGCAGCAAAAGTCGTTTCATATTCTCGTTGTTGATGATAATTCTCCTGATGGAACAGCTACCATTGTTGAAGACCTAATTACTAGGTATTCTAACGCGCTGTTTATTGAAAAAAGAAAAGGGAAAAATGGTTTAGGTACTGCGTATATTCATGGCTTTAGATGGGCTATTGAGAAAAAATATGATTATATTATAGAAATGGATGCAGACTTTTCTCATAACCCTACAGATTTAATTAGGTTGTATGATGCCTGTAAAAAAGACGGTGCCGATGTTTCTATAGGATCTAGATATTCGCAGGGTGTAAACGTTGTTAATTGGCCAATGAAAAGAGTATTATTGTCTTACTTTGCATCAAAATACGTTCGTTTTATTACTAGAATACCAATACATGATACTACGGCTGGCTTTGTTTGTTACAAAAGAAATGTGTTGGAAACTATTGAGCTAAATAAGATCCGTTTTGTTGGCTATGCTTTTCAGATTGAAATGAAATTTAAAGCATGGAAACATGCATTTACCATTAAAGAAGTTTCTGTAATATTTACAGATAGAACTATGGGAACCTCTAAAATGAGTGACGGAATAATATATGAAGCGCTTTTGGGCGTAGTAAAAATGAGATTAAAAGGCTTGCGATGAATTCTTACCTAATTAAAAATGCAAACATCGTAAATGAAGGCACTACCTTTCTTGGCGATGTACTTATAGAAAACGGAATCATTAAAAAAATTAGTGCATCTGTTTCAACAAATTCTATTCCTGTAATTGATGCCAAAGGACACCATCTTATACCTGGCTTAATAGACGATCAGGTTCATTTTAGAGAACCTGGCCTAACTCACAAAGCAAACATTGGTTCAGAAAGTAGGGCTGCCGTTGCTGGTGGAATTACCACTTTTATTGAAATGCCCAATACAGTACCTCAGGCTACTACTCAAAAACTATTACAAGACAAGTTTGATATTGCTGAAAAAACCTCTTTTGCCAATTATTCTTTTATGTTTGGTGGCACTAATGATAATTTAGAAGAACTTTTACTAACCGATCCAAAAACAGTGGCTGGTATTAAATTGTTTTTAGGCTCATCTACAGGAAATATGTTGGTAGACAACCTAGAGGTATTAGAAAAAATATTTTCCTCTACGCAACTCATTATTTCTGTTCATTGCGAAGATGAAGCAACCATTAAAAAAAATACGGCTCACTACAAAGAAATCTACGGAGAAGATATACCAATTGAGTTACACCCAGTTATTAGAAGTGAAGAAGCTTGCTATTTATCATCTTCAAAAGCCATTGCTTTGGCAAAAAAAACAGGGGCAAGATTGCATGTATTTCATCTGTCTACAGCCAAAGAAACCACTCTTTTTAGAAATGACATTCCTTTAGAGGAAAAACAAATTACTGCCGAAGTTTGTGTGCATCATTTATGGTTTTCTGATGAAGATTATAAAGAGAAAGGCACCCATATTAAATGGAATCCGGCTGTAAAAACAGCAGCAGATAGAAAAGGTTTGTGGGATGCTTTGTTAGATGATAGAATAGACATTATTGCTTCAGATCATGCGCCACACACCTTAGAAGAAAAGTCTAATTCGTACATGAACGCACCAAGCGGTGGGCCTCTAGTGCAGCACACCTTGCTAGCCCTATTAGAAAAAGTGAAGCAACAAGTGATACCAATTGAAAAACTAGTTGAAAAAGCATGTCATAACCCAGCTAAAATATTTCAAATAGAAAAAAGAGGGTTTATTAAAGAGGGCTATTTTGCAGATTTAGTGTTGGTAGATACCAACGCACCTCAAACAGTTCACAAAGAAAATATTTTATACAAATGTGGTTGGTCTCCTTTTGAAGGAACTACCTTCTCTTCTAGCGTTACGCATACTTTTGTGAATGGGGTTTTAATGTATGACCGTGGTGTTTTTAACACTACAATAAAAGGAAAAAGAGTTACATTTAATAGATCATGAAACATACCACAATTTTTTTAATTTTTATGACGCTTCTTGCTTCTTGCTCAAGCAATACCATCTATGATGAGCCCAAAGATCTTATTCCAAAAGATTCTATGGTGTTACTTTTAAAAGATTTGTATTTGGCAACTTCTGCAAAAAGCATTAAAAACAAAAAACAACAGAAAAAAATTTCTTACACTCCTTTAGTTTATAACACCTATAAGATAGATAGCTTGCGCTTTAGCACCAGTAATTTCTTTTATACCTCTAAGGTAGATGTTTATGAGCCAATGCTAGACCAGGTGATGGAATTGTTAAAAAAAGAACAGGTTTTTTTTACTCAAACTAAAAAAATAAAAGACTCTATTTTTAATGATTCTATAAAAAAGAAGAAGATAACAAAGGACCCCAAAGAGAAAGAATTTGAAAAATTTGATGTTTCTAAAAAAAGAAGAAGTCCTAAAGAATTTTTAAAGAAAAAAAAGGCCTCTAAAAAAAATTAAACTAAAAAATCATCACTCACAGATGTAATAACCTCCTCTATACTTTCAAATTTGTTTATTCCTAATTTTTTTATTTTGTCTGAAGAATAGTAGGTTTTTGTGTGTAAGGTTTTTGCTGTGTACTTACTCATTCTTGTTTTTCTTGACATTATCTTTGATACTAACCACTCCCAACGCCAAAACATACTTGCCTGCCAAGGCTGTACACATTTTGATGGCTTTTTCTTGCCAAAGACATCGGCAATAGAAAACAATACTTCTTTAAAACTTTTATTTTCAGACACTAGTATAAAACGTTCGTTTTTACAGGTACTTTCCATTAAACCTACCATACAATAAATGACGTCTTTTACTCCAACAAAACCCGTAACCCCTTCAGAATAAAACGAAAAGCCTTTGTATACTTGCGAGAACATAGTGCCCGACCCTGAGGACCAAAACCCACTTCCTAAAATAACTCCTGGGTTTACAATAACAACAGCTACTCCTTCTTGGCTAGCGCGCCAAACTTCTGTTTCTGCACCATATTTTGTAATGGCATAGCCATTATTTTTTTCATTACCCACCCATTCATTTTCTTCGGTAGCTACTTCTTTTTTGGGATCGTCTCCAATGGTGGCAATTGAACTTACATAACACAATTTCTCTACCTTGGCATCTATACACAAATTAGCAATAATTGCGGTGCCATGAATGTTTACCTTTCTCATGGTTCTATAATCTGCAGGATCAAAAGAAATAATTGCTGCACAATGGTAGACTTTTTTTACGCCTTTAAAAGCCGGAATCATAGACGGTACGTCTGTAATATCTGCTTGTACCCATTCTATGGTGTTAAATAACTCTGGAGAAATATTGGTGTAATAAGAAAAAACTTTTTTAGTTTTTTCTATGCTCTCTAGTGTTCTATAAATAGCTCTTATGGGTTCATTTTCTTGTGTTAAACGAACCAACAAATGAGATCCAACTAAGCCTGTGCCGCCTGTAACTAAAATCATACAACGAATTTAGTTTATTTACCTCAGAAATGTATCTTTGCTTTTTATAAAGTAAGAAGATGACAAATTTTGTTGAAGAGTTACGATGGCGAGGATTATTGCATGATATTATGCCAGAAACTGAAGCGCACTTATTAGAGCATGCTACTGCTGGCTATATTGGATTTGACCCTACTGCAGACTCATTGCATATTGGTAGTTTGGTGCAAATTTTAATCTTAAAGCATTTTCAGAATGCCGGACACAAACCAATTGCTTTGGTGGGTGGTGCTACCGGTATGGTGGGTGACCCTTCTGGAAAATCTGCAGAAAGAAATTTGTTGGATGAAGCAAGTTTATTGAAAAATATTGAAGGGGTAAAATCTCAATTAAGCCGTTTTTTAGATTTTGATACTACCGCTGATAATCCTGCAGAATTGGTGAATAATTTTGATTGGATGAAAGATATTTCTTTGATAGATTTTGTAAGAGATACAGGAAAACACATTACGGTAAATTATATGATGGCAAAAGACTCTGTGAAGAAACGTTTGAGTTCTGAGTCTAAGGAAGGAATGAGTTTTACAGAATTTACTTATCAATTATTTCAAGGCTATGATTTTTATCACCTCTACAAAGAGAAAGACTGCAAGTTACAAATGGGTGGTTCTGACCAGTGGGGAAATATTACTACAGGAACAGAATTAATAAGAAGAAAAGCACAAGGAAAAGCGTATGCTATTACAGTGCCTTTAGTTACCAAAGCAGATGGTACAAAATTTGGAAAAACAGAAGGTGGTAATGTTTGGTTAGATGCCAAGAGAACCTCTCCTTATAAATTTTATCAATATTGGTTGAACTCTTCTGATGAAGATGCTGAAAAATATATTAAAATCTTTACTTTTTTAGATAAAGATGCTGTTGAGGCCTTGGTGGCAGAACACAGAGAAGCTCCACACTTGCGTTTGCTTCAAAAGAAAATTGGAGAAGAGGTAACTGTTATGACACACGGTCAGGAAGCGTTTGACAATGCTATTAAAGCCTCTCAAATTCTTTTTGGCAAGTCTACGTCTGAAGATTTAAAATCGTTAGATGAACAAACCTTTTTAGATATTTTTGAGGGTGTTCCTCAGGCAACAATCTCTAAAGAAGATATTGATAACGGATTGGATATGATAGGTGCTTTGGCTGCTAAAACAGGCTTTTTAAATTCTAATGGAGAAGCCAGAAGAGCTTTAAAAGAAAATGCTATTTCTGTGAACAAAGAAAAAGTAACCGATAGCTTTATGATTAGTTCATCTGATATTATTGCAGACAGCTATGTGTTACTTCAACGAGGAAAAAAGAACTATTTTCTGTTAAAGATAGCTTAGTACAACTAGAGGAAGTACTACATTACCATTAAGTTGCATCCTCTAATGTCTGAATGATCAAAACGACCCAGCACTTCAAAACGGCCATTATTGTCTACTTTTCCTAAATCTTGGGTGGCAATAAATGAGCACGAATTGTAATTGGCCAAATCTATGACGTTTAGGCCACCTGTTTTATTAGTACCTACCATGGTGAGTGCGTCTTCTGTGTCTCTGGCTAGTATTTTCATCCAAGGAGGGCAGTCAAATATTCCGTCTCCAGAAGAATATCCTTGGCTTAATAATTCTGTCATTCCGTATTCTGAATAAATTTTAGACACTCCAAAGCCAGCACACAAAATTTCATGCAATTCATTTCTAATGATTTCTTTGCGCCTCCCCTTCATGCCACCAGTTTCCATAATAATGGTGTTCTGTAATTTAAACTGTTGTCTTTCAATAAGGTCTAACAAGGCAAAAGTGACGCCAATTAACAGTACTTTTTCTCCTTTTTTATCTAGCGCTATTAATGTTTTAGAAAGCTCTGTTAGATTGTTTAGGTAAAAACCACTTGCTGGGTTGTTAGATTTTTTTATAAAATCGTCTACCATGTATATTAATGAAGACCCGTCTCTTTCTAGATAATTGGGCAATAAGCCTAGCACTGTGTAGTCTTCTATAGGCCCGTAGAAGTATTCGAAGCCTTTTGTATAGCTTTTTGTATACCAACTTAGATCTGTTACCATATGCTTGCTAACACTGCTTCCTGTGGTTCCAGAACTGGTAAAAGTTTCTTTAACTGCTTGGGTGCTTGATAGTACGGCATGAGATTTAAAAAACTGAATGGGTAAAAACGGAATCTCTTCTACTTCTTTTACATCTGAGGAATGAATGTACAAGAGATCGCAAAAAGATCTGTAGATCGCATTGTTTTTAAACTGGTGTCTAAAAACTTGCAAAGCACAGGTTTTAAAATCTGATTGGTTTTGTATGTTGAAAACAGCATTTTGCATATTTCACAAAAATAATAGGATTTGGTTAATAAACTTTGATTATAATTGATAAATACACCCGCTTCTTTTGTAAAACTTTATTGTATTTTTGTTGGCACAAATCAAAATAAAAAAATAATGTCAGATTTTGGAATTCAACAAGCCCTAAATGAGTTAGGCTTACAAGATATTAACCACGGAACTTCTACCGGTTCTACTAATTTTTCTAACGGAGAACTTATTGCCAGTTATTCTCCTGTAGATGGTAAATTAATTGGAAAAGTAAGAGCAACTAGTAAAGAAGATTACGAAAAGGTAATGACTACTGCCACGGAAGCTTTTAAGACTTTTAGAGATATTCCTGCGCCACAAAGAGGAGAAATTGTTCGTCTGTTTGGAAATAAATTAAGAGATTTAAAAGAGCCATTAGGGAAGTTAGTTTCTTATGAAATGGGAAAATCTTTGCAAGAAGGGTATGGAGAAGTACAAGAAATGATTGATATCTGTGATTTTGCAGTTGGGCTGTCTAGACAATTAAACGGACAAACTATCCCGTCTGAAAGACCAGGACATGTTATGAGAGAGCAATGGCACCCAATTGGGGTGGTGGGTATCATTTCTGCCTTTAATTTTCCGGTAGCTGTTTGGGCTTGGAATACTGCCTTGGCTTGGATATGTGGTGATGTTTGTGTGTGGAAAGGATCTGAAAAAGCGCCTTTATGTACCGTTGCCTGTCAGAACATTATTGCTGAAATATTAAAAGAAAATAACTTACCCGAAGGAATCTCTTGTATTATTAATGGAGATTATAAGGTTGGAGAAATGATGACTACAGACACTAGGGTTGCTTTAGTATCTGCTACAGGTTCTACTAGAATGGGAAGAATTGTTGGTGCAACTGTTGCCCAACGTTTTGGAAAATCTTTATTAGAGTTGGGCGGTAACAATGCCATTATTATAACCCCAACTGCAGATTTAAAAGTAGTGGTGCCTGGGGCTGTTTTTGGAGCTGTAGGAACCTGCGGACAACGCTGTACTTCTACACGAAGACTTATTATTCATGAATCTGTGTATGACAAAGTAAGAGATGCAATTGTTGGTGCTTATGGGCAGTTAACCATTGGAAATCCTTTAGATGAAAAGAACCATATTGGGCCTTTAATAGATCATGATGCTGTAAACACCTATTTAGCAGCTATTGAAAAAGCGAAAGCTGAAGGAGGAAACGTATTGGTAGATGGTGGTGTATTAGAAGGTGAAGGATATGAAAGTGGCTGTTATGTAAAGCCCGCTATTATTGAAGCTGAAAATCATTTTGAGATTGTACAGCATGAAACATTTGCACCTATTTTATATTTAATGAAGTATACTGGTGGTGTAGAAAATGCCATCGAGAAACAAAACGGAGTAGCACAAGGCTTGTCTTCTGCTATTATGACCAATGAGCTAAAAGAAGCGGAGAAGTTCTTGTCTTATGCAGGTTCTGATTGTGGTATTGCCAATGTAAATATTGGAACTTCTGGTGCAGAAATTGGTGGTGCTTTTGGTGGAGAAAAAGAAACAGGTGGCGGGCGCGAGTCTGGATCTGATGCTTGGAAAGTATATATGCGCAGACAAACAAATACCATTAATTATTCTGATGAATTGCCATTGGCACAAGGAATAAAATTTGATCTATAACTAGATAACTTTTATATAGCATAAAACAAAAAAACCACTTAATTAGGTGGTTTTGTTGTTTTTATCAACTATTTTTTTTACTTTTAGCTTGCTATGAATCCTCTACAGTTACCTACTATTAATATAAGTACCGGATTACACAGAAATAACTCTGTGTTTTTTTTGCATTTTTATTTTAATGATTTAATAATTGAGAAGCTTAAATCTATTTCTGCCTCATGGTCTCAGACTAAGAAATGTTGGTGTTTAAAAAATTCTGAAGAAAATTTGGCGCTTATTTTGGAGTTATTTAAAGATGTTACAAAGGTAGATGTTTCTAAAATTCCAAAAAAGACACGCTTTAAAAGAGATTTAACAACAGCTGAAAAGAAAATATTAAATAATTTTTATTTGTTTTTGAAAGGAAAAAGATACAGCCAGAGCACCATACAAACCTACACTATTTTTGTGGCTGATTTTATAAATTTTCATACAAAAACACCCCTAGAAGAACTTACAAACAGAGACGTAGAGCTTTTTATAGAAACCGTTTTTATAGAGCGCAACTATTCTGTTAGTTCTCAAAGACAGTTTATAAGTGCCTTAAAGATTTTTACGGTGTTTTATCCGCAAATAAAAATTAATAATTTGTCTTTAGAACGGCCCAAAAAATCTAGAACACTACCAAGTGTGTTGTCTCAAGAAGAGGTGTTACGTATTATACAATACACCCAAAACATAAAACATAGGGCTATTCTAACTTTACTATATTCTTGTGGATTGCGAATAGGAGAACTTATTAATTTAAAATTGGCAGATTTTCATGTAGAAAGAAAGCAACTTATTGTAAAAAAGGGAAAAGGCAGAAAAGACAGGTACGTAAGTTTAGCAGATAGTTTCTTGCCGCTGTTATCTAACTATTATCTCTCTTATAAACCAACAATCTATTTTGTTGAAGGCCAAAATGGTGGCAAATATAGTGCTGAGAGTATTCGAAGTTTTTTAAGAAAAAGCTGTAAAAAAGCTGGAATAAGAAAGCTTGTAACACCTCATACATTAAGACATAGTTATGCAACACATTTGTTAGAGAATGGAGTAGATTTAAGGTATATACAAACTTTATTAGGCCATTCAAAACCAGAAACTACTATGATTTATACCCATGTACAAAGAAAAGATTTAATGGAGATACAAAACCCTTTGGATGTGGCATTACAGAAGTTTAATAAAATAAATAATAACAATCAAAAAGTTGTGTTATCCCGAAATATATAACCGTTAACACAAGCTTTTGTTTGGATATAACCAGTT
>Ga0114995_10001161_pt1 | contig 18655 bp, 23 predicted proteins | sample ArcticOcean_MG_C_11_FD_87038 | JGI IMG/M metagenome (GOLD analysis project Ga0114995, IMG submission 87038) | Marine microbial communities from western Arctic Ocean - ArcticOcean_MG_CB2_154 | ecosystem: Environmental > Aquatic > Marine > Oceanic | place: Arctic Ocean: Canada Basin | collected... | reverse complement strand
TTAAAAAAATATAAAAAATTGATATAATAATAATTATATATATATTTCCATATTATCTATAGTAATATTCACTTCTTTAGTTATATTTGCAATATTTAAAGATAAATTGACTGATGTACCTCCCTATTCTAATAATAACCAAGTAAAAAATATCGAAACATTTAATAATGACACATTATCTAGTGACGATACACACGCTAGTGCGTTTTGTAAAAAATATCAACCCACGCCACATTTACTTAAAAGTCACTGCAAAAATTTAGGAGTAAGAGGATGTCATATACCAAAATGTTGTATACTATTACACGGTAAAGAATGTATTCCAGGCGATCATCATGGACCAACATTTAGAACAGAAAATGGGAATCCTATAGCTGGAGATTATTTTCATCATCAAGGAAAATGTAATAATTTAGAAGGAAAATGTCCTAATTAAATATTGTAAAATATTGTAAAATATTGTTAAAAAAATATAAAAAATTGATATAATAATAATTATATATATTATTATTAAATATGATTATTCCTGTGAAATGTTTTACATGCGGAGAAGTCCTAGGAGATAAATATAGATATTATCAAGAACAAGTTCGTAAAATTAAAGCAGATAAAAATATGAATATTAATAAAGTTATATATTTAACTGAAGATAATATTGAAAAAACACCCGAAGGCGAAGTTTTAGATGAATTAGAATTAAATAAATATTGCTGTAGACGACATATCTTAACTCATGTTGATTTAGATTAATTTCTTGTATTAATATATAAAATGAATCAAATTTATAAAACTTATAAAACTCGCCACAATAAGACAAAATCTAAACACCATAAACACAAAAAGGTAACTAAAAATCGTAGAAAGGTTATGCTAGGTGGATTTGGTCCAGTATCAAATCCCTTTGTAGGAGCTCCTTGGAATGCAGAAGATGGAGGAAAATATTTTAAAAATGGTACACCAATTGGCGTAGGAGGAACACCTGTATTTCCAGGCGATGCCTCACAGTCACCCCAACATCCACCAAGATCACAAAATAATGTAACTGCATTTTCTAATCCAGATAGTATAGCATATAACGCTAGTAAATTAACTGGTGGGAGCAAAAAAAGCAAAAAAAATAAAAGCAAAAGAAATAAAAATAAAAGCAATAAAAATAAAAGCAATAAAAATAAAAGCAATAAAAGAACAAAAAGCAATAAAAGAACAAAGATGACTAAAAATAAAAAAGGCGGTAGTAGCATTAGACCATTAACACCAACACCTATATTAAATGGATGGAGAACAAGTGCAAATTTTGGTGAAAATCTTTTGAGACAATTTCAAGGAATTACACCATTATCATCTCCGCTTCCATGGATTCAAAATTCCATGCAAGTTTAAATATTTTATTTTATTTTATTTTATTTTATTTTATTTTATTTTATTATAATATAAATGAAATCGTTTGCGGATTATTGTACTCCTGCTCGTGTATATTTAGGCATTTCATTTGTTGGTCTTGTTTTAATAGTTATACAAAATTTAATGAATCCTAATAATAATAGTGAATTATGTATAGGTATGTACAAATGTACTATGACTAATAAAATTTTATTATTAGCATTTAAAATATTATATATCTTATTATGGGGTTGGTTTTTAAATTTATTATGTAAAAAAGGTCTTAAAAAATTATCATGGTTTATTTTACTTATACCTTTTTTAGTAGTATCTATTGGTATTGGGGCACTAATGTTAACTAATAAAAAAGAAAATGATGCAGTTGGCCCGTTGTCGCCTGGCATGGTCATCTAGGGGTCATGCAATGCAGACCATGTAGGTGTACCTTAGTCAAAATGTAACTTATATATATATAAAAGATGGATATATTATATACTTAAAAATATAAGAATATAATATAACTAATGAATCAAGAAATTATTTGGAAAATAATAGATAAATATTTTGAAGATAATCCTACTGCATTAATAAATCATCATATTGAATCTTATAATGATTTTATTGATAATGGAATAAAACAAATTTTTAAAGAAAATAATCCTATTAGAATAATTAAAGAACAAAATCCAGATACTAAAGAATATAAATATCAAACTAATTTATTTTTAGGAGGAAAAAATGGAGATAAAATTTATTTTGGAAAACCAATTGTTTATGATGAAGATAATGAACACTATATGTATCCAAATGAAGCTAGATTAAGAAATTTTACATATGGAATCAGTATACATTATGATGTAGAAGTTGAATTTATAATCATAAATGGGGATGGCGAATCTATTACTACTAATCATTTATTGGAAAAAATTTATTTAGGTAGATTTCCAATAATGTTAAGATCAAAATTATGTATTTTAAATGGATTTGACAGAAATGTTAGATTTACAATGGGAGAATGCAAAAATGATTTAGGTGGATATTTTATTGTTGATGGTAAAGAAAAAACTATAATTTCTCAAGAAAAATTTGCAGATAATATGTTATATATTAGAGATAAAGTAAATGAAATATATAGTCATTCGGCTGAAATAAGAACAGTTTCAGAAGACGCATCTAAACCAATTAGAACATTATCTATAAGAATTGTTGCTCCTACCGAAAAATATACTAATAATCAAATTGTTGTTAATATACCAAATGTTCGCAAACCAATACCATTATTTATATTAATGAGAGCACTTGGTATTATTTCTGATAAAGATATAATAAATTGTTGTTTATTAAATATTGAAAAAAATAAAAACTTTATAGATTTTTTCATACCATCGGTACATGATGCTGGAAGTATCTATACACAAGAAATTGCTATAAAATATATTGGGACTTTTACAAAAGGAAAAAGTAAAGAACATGTTATGGAAATTTTGATGAATTATTTATTACCTAATATTGGCGAATTAAATTTTCGCAATAAAGCGTGTTTTATTGGGCATATGGTATTAGAATTATTAAAAGTATTTACGAATCAAAAACAACCGACCGATAGAGATTCTTTTAGATATAAAAGAGTAGAAGTTCCCGGTGCTTTTTTATACGATTTATTTAAAGAATATTATAATTTACAAAAAAAAAATATATTTTTAAAAATTGATAAAGAATACTACTACAAAGAAACTATTTATCAAGACAATTTTGAAAGTCTAATTAAAAATAATTATGTTGATTTTTTTAGTTCAAAAATAGTAGAAGAAGGATTTAGAAAAGGATTTAAAGGTAATTGGGGAGCAGAATCACACACAAAGCGTCTGGGAATAGTTCAAGATGTTAATAGGCTTTCATTTAATTCTTATATTTCTATTATGAGAAAAATAAGCCTACCATTAGATTCTAGTGCAAAAGTTGTTGGTCCTAGGTTATTAAATTCATCTCAATGGGGTATAATAGATCCGGTTGATACACCAGATGGAGGAAATATTGGATTACATAAACATATGAGTATTTTAGCAAAAATAACAAAGAATTGCTCTGGGTCTGGATTAATTCAATGGTTACAAATTAATACAACGCTAGAATTATTAGATGAATGTAATTTTTTATATTTAGCAAACAAAACTAAAATATTTGTAAATGGAACATGGATAGGCATTATTTTAGATCCTGTGAATACTTATAATAAACTTATAATAAGCAGGCGTAATGCTATTATTTCGATATATACTAGTATTGCTTGGAATATAAAAGAGCAATCTATTACTATTTTTACAGATTCAGGAAGAATGTGTCATCCTATTTTTTATTTAGAAAATCAAACAATCAGTATAAATAATCCAGTAATTAAACCATTAATTGAATCAAATAATTTTTCATGGAATAATTTAATAGCAGGATTTAATACAAAACCTGATAATTTTAATATTAATAATTGTTTAACCTATTTAGACTATAAAGAATTGTATCCAACCATTACAAGCGATGATTTTAATAATTTAAAAGCTGTTATTGAGTATATAGATACTTCTGAGGAAGAAACTGCTTTAATTTGTATGAATGTTAAAGACATTACAAAAAAACCATATACACATATTGAGATTCATCCATCATTAATTTTAGGTGTAATGGGTAATCAAATTGTTTTTCCAGAAAATAATCCATTACCAAGAGATCTTTTTTCGTGTGGTCAGAGTAAGCAAGCCATTTCTTTATATCATACTAATTATAATTCAAGATTTGATAAAACAGCATTAGTATTAAATTATGGACAAACACCGCTTGTTAAAAGTAGATATCTAAAATATATTCATAACGAAGAACAACCGTATGGAATTAATGTTATAGTAGCTATTGCATGTTATGGTGGATATAATGTTGAAGATTCAATACTTTTCAATAAAGGATCAATCGATAGAGGATTATTCCGAAATACATATTACAATACATATGAGGCTAGAGAAGATAGTTCTAAAGTAGGTAATTCCCAAATAGATTCTAGATTTGCAAACATTGAATCTACAAATATAACTGGATTAAAGCCTGGTTATGATTATTCTGATTTGAGTGAAGATGGATTAATTAAAGATAATATTATGATTGATGAAAAAAAAGTAATGATTGGTAAAGTACTTACTAATATTTCGAATCCTGAAATATCATTAGATGCATCTATTTTTCCCAAAAAGGGTCAACTTGGATTTGTGGATAAAACATATATTACTGAAGGAGAAGAAGGATATCGATTAGCAAAAGTTCGTATAAGAGATGAGAGAATACCAGCTATAGGAGACAAATTTTGTAGTAGATGTGGACAAAAAGGAACAATTGGATTAGTTATTGATGAAAAAAACATGCCTTTTACTGAAAATGGTATACGACCTGATATAATTATAAATCCGCATGCATTGCCTAGTAGAATGACTATAGGACAATTATTAGAAACAGTTATGGGAAAGGCAGGATGTGAATATGGAGTATTTTCTGATTGTACTGCATTTAATAATACTGGTTCTAAATATAAAGCATTTGGTAAACTATTAAGTAATGTTGGTTTTAGTTCATCTGCTAATGAAATTTTATATAATGGAGAATCAGGCGAACAAATGCGTATGGATATATTTATTGGTCCAACATATTATATGAGATTAAAACATATTGTTAAAGATAAAATAAATTATAGAGCTAAAGGTCCTAGAACTGTTCTAACTCGCCAAACAGTACAGGGTAGAGCAAATGATGGCGGCTTACGTATTGGAGAATTAGAAAAGGATGCTATTGTAGCGCATGGTCTATCATATTTTTTAAAAGAGTCATTTTTAGTCCGCGGAGATGAATTTTATATGGCAATTTGTAATTTGACTGGAATGATAGCGATTTATAATAGTAGCCTTAATTTATTTATTAGTCCTTTTGCTGATGGTCCTGTTAAATTTGTAGGCGAATTAGATGATAATAAAAAAATAGAAAAAATAACTCGTTTTGGTAGAAGTTTTAGCTTAATACGTGTTCCCTATGCATTTAAATTATTAATGCAAGAATTAAGTACTTTAAATATTAATATGCGTATTATAACTGATGAAAATATTAACCAATTATCCAATATGAATTCTTCTAGTAGCATAAAAGATATTGACGATTTTGATACAGAAGGTATAATAGATGCTGTATCTATAAAAAAACTGCAACAAAGTAAAGATTTAAGTGCATCGGATAAAGCTATTAGTGCATCGGATAAAGCTATTAGTGCATCGGATAAAGCTTTAAGTAAATCAGTCGAGGATAAACTTAATTTTGATGATTTATTATTAGAAGAAACAATTTCACAAAATTTAAAAGATGTAGAAAAAGATAAAAAAATTAAAAAAGATGATGAAGAAGAGATTGAATTATTATCAAGATTATCAAAAATATCTCCGACAAGAATTACAATTGGTTCTCCAAGTAGTATTAAATTGGATAATATAGATGAAATCGATACTATACCTCTTATTACAAAAACTAGTAAAGCGACAAAAGGTTTAACCGTGGCAAAAGATTTAACCGTTGCAAAAGATTTAACTGTGGCAAAAGATTTAACCGTTGCAAAAGATTTAACCGTGGCAAAAGATTTAACCGTTGCAAAAGATTTAACAAAAGATTTAACAAAAGATTTAACAAAAGATTTAACAAAAGATTTAACAGAAGTTACAACAGCAATAGATGATCATTTAACACCAGATGAATTAGAAAACGATAATTTAGAATTATTAACTGATATTATGGATGATGATGATGATAGTAGCGATGATCAATCAAAACAAAAAACGATTGAAATTAAATAATAAGTTATTTTCTTAATATTTTATATATGAAAACTAATAATTTATTATCAATATTAATATTACTATTTTTAGCAATTATATTTATTGTATTATTTCAGAGAATTTTTACTGTAAATACGAAGTCAAATACGAAGTCAAATACGAAGTCAAATACGAAGTCAAATACGAAGTCAAATACGAAGTCAAATACGAAGTCAGAAAATATTGTATATCCATTAACAATTCCATATTTAATGCCAACTACTAAATATGCGACCCCATCATAATCATCATCATAATCCACATCGTAATCCATATAGTAATCCACATCGTAATCATCATCATAATCCTCATCGTAATCATTAATTTGAATAAAATAATATTTTAAAATAATATAAATTTATATAATGAATTATATTATTTTAGCAAGTGTAATATTATCTGTTTTTATTTTAGTTATATTATTAACTTCAACTAATAAAGTAGTTATTAAGAAAAAAACTCCTGTAGTTATAAGACCATCATATTGGATTACACCGGAAGGACCTAGATTTTATCCTTCTAACACGCCGCATAATTTAGGACCCGGTGGAGAAAATCCCCAGAAACCTTTAGGACCTGGTGGTTTAGCACCTCCTAGCACACAACATAATTTAGGACCGGGTGGAGAAAATCCATATGGACCTTTAGGACCTGGTGGTTTAGCACCTCCTAGTGCACAACATAATTTAGGACCTGGTGGTTTAGCACCTCCTAGTGCACAACATAATTTAGGACCTGGTGGTTTAGCACCTCAATAAATTATAATTTATAAATTATAAAATATAATTTAAAATTGATAATTATTTAAATATAATTTCTATTTATTAATACAAATGAGCGAAAACCAAATAATTATATCAGTATTCAAGTCGCGTAATAATATATTAGACATTTTAAATAGTCGAGGATATAATACTGAAAATTATAGTGGATTTAGTATTAATGAAATTAATTCACTTGTATCTAATAATTTATTAGATATGATAGTAACAAATGAAATTACCAACAAAAAAGTATATATTAAATATTTTAATATGGATAAGTCTATTAGACCAAATAATGTTCATGAAATAATAGAGTCACTTTTTAATATAGAACAAATATTAAATACAAGTGATGAATTAATTATTATAACTAAAGACGAACCAAATGATACATTACAAAAACTGTTAAGGTCTCTTTATGAACATGATAATATATATATAAATGTAATTAATATTCACCGCTTACAATTTAATATTTTAGAACATTCGTTAGTTCCGAAACACACGCTAATTAGTGATCCTAAAGAAATTCAAATTATCAAAGATAAATATAATATAGTAAATAATTCTGAATTTCCTACAATATCAAGATTTGATCCGGTTTCGCAAGTTTTAGGAATTCGTCCAGGAGAATTATTTGAAATTATAAGATCTAGCAAAACAGCAATTATTAGTAAATTTTATAGAATTTGTTCTACCTAAATATATAATGAGTTTACAAAAACCATCAGTTTATTCAGAAAATTTAAATAAATTATATTTAATGTTTAATACATCTTTAGACGAAGTAAGAAATAGTTTTGTTCAACACAAATTAGGATTAAGTTCTAATTATGAAAATGATTTAACAACATTAAATGATATTAGAGCAGATATATTTACTACTCAACAAGAACTATTTGCTAGCACCGAAACAGTAAGAAATAAAGTTGAACAATTAAATGATTTAATTACACAATTAAATTATAGTAATGATAAAGTAACAAGAGAAATACGAGGTTTTGATAATTCTGGTTTAGCAGCTCAAGGAGAACTTAAAATGCAAGGAACTATTTTCGAAGAACTTTTTACGCAGAATATAGTATTATTTTTTACTATATTAATATTATTTATTCATATTATTAAAAAATAAAAAATTAAAAATAAAAAAAAAGCTTTTAGAGAGATAAGTAGAAACATTTTCTATAACTATTGTATAGAATATGACATCTACTGATACTACTCATAGTCTAGAGCAAGGTAAATTATGTCAATCTAATAAAAAAAAAATTTGTAAGGGTGATAAACTCTGTTTATTAGAACAAAATGAATGTTATAAACCACATGTAGAAGGTTTTCTAGGAAGTGCTACGCAAATTCCTCTTGATAGAGCTTTAAGTGGTCGACCGAGTAGTCCAGTTGCCCAGCCACCTCCTATGCTTAAATTAAACATAGATACATCCAAAATTCATAATTCAGATTTACAAAAATTAGAAGACAAATTTAACGTCATACTTGCTAAATATACAAAAATATATAAATTAATGAGTGAAGAATTGCTTTTAAATAATAATCTAACAGTTATGCAAAAATATGCTAATAATAATGTACAATTAAATAATAATTACTATTATGTAAATTCTTATGGATTTGCTAGTAAATATGATCAAGATGCATGGGAAAATAGATCGGTAAGCTGTTCTAGAGACCCTATTGAAATTAGTAGTGAAGATTTTAAAAAACTATTGGCCGGACCTCCAATGGGAAACGGTCAAGCTTGTAATGTAGCCGGATTTAATATTAAGGGACAAGATGGATTGAGTGGGTGGGTTGATATCAAAGGTGTTGCTCATCATTATCCTAATATGGATATATGGACGAACAGAAATCAATCGTGTATATCGACTCCAATTAGTTTAGAAGATACAGAAGTTCAAGCTATGCCAAAAGGAAATGATATGATGAAAGATACATTTTGTCAAAGATTAAATGTAAATCCACAACTTTTACAAAATTTAGCATTGTACAATAATCAAATGATAGATTTAGGAAATCAAATACTGGCTGAAACAAATAAACTATCAGTAACCGATAAACATTTAAATGAACAACTTAATATTGCAAAAAAAAATCTCGATGTTACATTAAAAAAACTCAAACCGAGCGGAGTCACAGCAGATCCGTTTAGCAATGATACATATTTTGGCAACGGCACAGCTAATGTTAATAGAACACTTGAAGCAGCTGCAAGAAATAGCCAAATTGTTTTGCAAATGAATTATTTAAAATATGTTATTGCAGCTATTGTTGTTGTAATTTTAGTTATACTTACTTTTACTACATTTTCAGCAAAAAGAGTATCAACTTTATCAATGATTATTGTAGGAATAGCACTAGTTATATTAGCATGGAATTTTTTAAAACGTTTTTTTTAAAAGAGTTATTAAATTAAATCTAGAAGTATTATATATATGAATACTCCTAGTGATTATAATAAAATACTTAGTAATATTCAAAATTTACAGGCAGCACAAAAATCATTACATACTCAGCTTAGCAAATTACCGCCGAATCAAAGTACTGAAAGACAAAAATTATTAATTATTCAAATTGATAATATTAATGCACAAAAAGTAGATCTATTTAAAAATTTACACGGTTTACAATCTGTAATGCAACACGATGTAGATACTAGTAAAGATGATATACAAGCTAAAGTACAATTGACGAATTTGATGGAAGAACAATTAAAAAATTCACGGAGACGCATTGAACAATCTAGAAACCAAAATATAAATAATTTAAGAATGACTGAAATAAATGATTATTATACTGGAAAATATTCTTTATATCTAATAATATTTAGATATATTATTTATACTTGTATAGTTTTATTATTTATTGCACTTTTAAGACAAAGATTTGGTGATATAATTAGTCCGCGGATATCTTATTTATTAGCTTTTATTGTAATAATTGTTGGAGGATTTTTCATTATTAGTAGTATTTTAGATTTAAATTCTAGAAATAATTTAGTAATTAATGAATTTGATTGGGAAGTTAAAGCAAGCGAAGAATCTAATGGTTCTCATAACAAAAACCCGGAAGGAACTGGCGGAACCTGGGTTAATGCAGCAGACCAATTTAAACAAGACATTAAACTTTTAAAATTAGGCGATTGTTTAGGGGCAGATTGTTGTAAGGGCGATGGTCTAACATGGGATTCAACAAATTTACTATGTAAAATTGATCCTGGTAAAAAAACAAAAAGTGAAGGATTTACCGGTGGCGGGACATTATCTCCTGCATCTTACAATGACAAAGAAGGTGACAAAGAATGTGATAAAGAATGTGACAAAGAATGTGATAAAGAATGTGATAAAGAATGTGATAAAGAATGTGATAAGTTATCATAAGTTATCATAAGTTATCATAAGTTATCATAACTTCTAATAATATATACATATTATATAATATATAATATGTCTACACCAACGGCTCAACAATTAGCATTAAATAATGAATTATTTATTAAACAATTAGATAATGCATTAATAGATGCCCGTCTTCCCGCAAATCAATTACAAAGTATGATTGAAACTGTTAATAAAACATTTGAATGTGATGCAAAATGCCAAGAAGAAAGAAAAATTAAAGAATTACATACTAAATGGACTGATGCAAAAAATATTGAATCTACAAGTGAACAAAAGGTAAAAGATGCAAGAAGTAAGTATTTTAAAACAGCTAATGGAGAGAAATATTATAGAGATAATATCAGTATTCCCGAATATAAAAAAGAGATTAATAATAAACTAGAACAATATCAAAATGAATTTACGAATGCTCAACGCATTAATTCACATATGTTAGATGGATATACTGCGGCATTTACTTCATTAGAGAGAATAAACCAATTATATAATAATACTAAAAAATCTAATAAAGAATTAACAGAAGATTTAGATGATAATTTAAGATTCACTAATACGGAAGAAAGAAGAGTATGGTATAAATATGAATCTATAGAACGCCAAAAATATTATAATAATATTATTTTTTGGACATATTATTCATTAATTGGTTTATGGACTATTTTACAAATAAATGATACTAGACTAAATACATTTAGACAACCTTCTTTTTGGGGTAAATTAATAATATTTATTGGTATTCCATTTATTATTAAATATGTAGTGAATTTAATCTATTATATTTTATTTTATTTTAGAGTGCTTACCTAATAATAAAAAATAATAAAAAATATTCTAATTTATTATTTTTATTAATTATTTTGCCAATTACTTTGCCAATTACTTTTACTAATCATCATCGTCGTCATCATCATCATAATTAATACTAACATTAGACCATTTTGTATTATATCTACCGAATTTTTTATCCATAAATTCATATAATTCCCTAGCTTTTGGAACTCCTTTGCCATAATTAATAGTAAACCATTGTTTAAATACCTCAACAAGCTCGGTTTTCTTAATCTTACCACCTTGGACCTTTTTAATTTTTTCTTTACAAAATTCCGCCAAATAATCTTGACCTTCGCGATACTGTTCGCTGCTACCCATAACAATTTTACAATCAGTGACAGAGCCCATATTTTCGAATGTAATATTAACTAACATACTTGCTAACACTGGAGCCCATGCTGCAAATTTTTCATCAATACGTTTATCCATTTCATATTGATACGGATAATCTTCTTTTGGAAATTTGTCCTCGTCTTCATATGGTTTTTCTAAAAATTTTGATACAAAATCACATACTCGAATACGTCTCCAAGTACCATCGTCATTACTTTTAATGTCTAAAAGTGTATTTGTACAAACTACTAATTTAAACTGAGGTATAAATGTAACTGCTTCTTTAAAAAGCGCGCGTCCTTGGATTGGATCGCCACCTGTAATTTCTTTCATAATACCTTCATTAATTTTCTCTCCTTTACTTGGTTCTTGCATAACGGCATATCTTACACCCATTAATTGTACAATTTCGGAAGAAGTGCTTCCAATTTGATTTCTTTTTTGCGTAAGTAGTGTAATTGGAACGGTTGCTTTATAAGATCCAAGTGTTTTGCTCATCAAATCAACAAGTTTTGATTTACCATTTCTTCCTGAACCAGTATACATATTAAATGTCTGATTATCATTATTTCCAATTAATGTACTTGCTAGGTGCTGCCACATATATTTTTTCAAAGTTTCATCTGGAAATAACTGACTTATAAATTCTTTGACTTGATTCTCAATTTCGCTATCTTTTACTTGATTATATGGAATAAAATCAATATTTGTACATTTTGATATGTAATCATCTGGTTGTCCATTTCTCCAAACCTTTTCTTTAAAATCTACTACGTAATTATTAAAACAAAGTAAATATGCATTTTGATCTAATTTATTAATAAAATCTTTATCATAAAATAACTCTTTTGCCTCTTTCATAATATTATTTTTCCAATTTGTCTTTTTTAATAATACACAAACATCTGCTAATTTATTAGAACGCTTTCTTAAAATTTCATAATTATCTTCAGCTTGATCCATTTTTTGTAATTCATTCATTGCATCTGTTACCTTTTTCATATAGATATCATGCATTCGTTTTGATATAATTAATCGTAAAGTATTCCCCGAATCAATTTCATACCATCTATTTCCATGATATTCATACCATATATTATTTTTAATACTTACACAAATAAATTCATCTTTACACATTTGATATAATACATTCGCAAAATCCCATTCTGTTACATTTTGAATAGTCATTTCCATATAATGTGTCAATGTATCTGCCCTAACTTTTTTATATTCTACTATATTGTCAGTTTTTGCCCAATACATAATTGATCGCGCAGTTAAACCCGCTTGATTATCATAATCAAAATTATTCCACATTTCTACTAATTTTTCTATATCACTATAATGAAATTCTTTTGATTGACTTGAAAATTTTAACCAAGTTGGTAATAATTTTAAACTTGTATTTTTTAATGCCCAACCAACGCGTATCCACTTATCATAAGAACTAGGTCCCCAATATTTGTCTGGAAGTATCATTACAAATTCATGCGTTTCTTTCAACTCATATTCTATTGGCGATTGTTCTATATTTTCTAACATTTCTTCAACTAATTTATCTAATTCTGCTTTATTACTTATTTTTGTTACATTTATTGCACTAGATTGTTTAATTGATAATTTGTTAGGCATTTTGCGTTTCTTTCTATTTATATTTATTTTATATTCTTCAATTTTCTCTTTAATATTTTCTTTAAATTCTAAATTTGAAAATTCACTATATTGTACTGATAACTTCGATAAATTTTTTTTTGTACTAAAATTTTTGATATCGTGCGATATCCAATTCCATTTATTTTCATTTTCTAACCAATCTAATTCATAGTGATATTTTATTAAATATGCTTGATTATTTGGTTTTTTTGAACCATATAGTTGCCAATTTGCAGTACCTCGCGTTACTGCCTCATCAATCAAATCTTCTTCATTATTAGTCATTGGTAAATGACTCCAAAGTTTCTTTATATCTGGTAAAATTTGTTCTCTCAAATATATTTGACCTGCGCGATGCATTCCAATTCCAAATAATATATGAATACCATCTTTTGTTTTTTCTTCTAATACATTTACATCAGGTTTTTCCATAACAAAAACTTCTATTTTTTGTTTATCTTGTAAAATACAAATTTTACTTAATTGCATCATATATAAATTAATTAAATCGCAAATATCAGCTTCATCGTGTTGTCTAGTTTGTATTTCTTTATTATAACGTAAATCTATATCAATTGCTAATACAGCATTTTCTATTAATTGTTTTTCGGTTAAATATTCATTTTTTCCATTTACAAAAACGGAATTATAATAGCTCTTTAAAAATTCTTTGTTATTCTTAATACAATATGAACCTCCTGAAATTTTTAAAGATTTATCTCCAATACGTGTATGGGTATATTCTTCACCTTTTTCAAGTATATGACGTTTTAGATAATCTTCCAAAGGTAAAATTTCATATGACATATTAACTATAATAATATTGGATTATATTTTTATGTCAATTTTTTTGTTTTAATTTAAATAAATATCTATATAATATTAATATGTCTAACAATGTTATTAACAAACAATGCATTGAACGTTTAGTTAAAGATATTAAACAACTATCTAAGGAAAATATCTCTAAAGATGGAATTTATTATAAACATGACCAAACTAACATTTTACAAGGTTATGCACTAATAATTGGTAGCGAAGATACCCCATATTCATTTGGAAATTTTTTATTTAAATTAAATTTCCCGGAAGAATATCCATATTCTCCACCTATTGTTTCTTATCTTACAAATGATGGTCGTACCAGATTTCATCCAAATTTATACAAAAATGAAAAGGTTTGTTTATCTATTTTAAATACCTGGAAAGGCGAAGGTTGGACTAGTTGTCAAAATATCAAAAGTATATTATTAACTTTAAAATCTATTTTAGATAATAAACCACTGCTACATGAACCCGGAATTACAGAAAATCATTATGAATTCGATGCATATAATGATATAATTAAATATAAAACAATTGATGTAGCTATTATAAATATTATTAATAAAAATATATACCCTGATATATGTGAGATTTTTTGGGATGAAATTATTCATAATTTTATTAATAATTATGATAAAATTTTAGCATCGTTTTTACATTCTGAAAATAAAGAAACTATATATACTTCTATATATCATATGCGCGATACAATAAATTATAATAAATGTAAACTTTCATTAAATGAATTATATAAAACATATAAAGTATAAAATTGATATTTAAAAATATTAAAATATTATATAATAATCATGAAATTTTGTAAAAACTGTGATAATATGTTATATATTCGTTTATTAACAGAAGATTCAAATAAATTAATATATTACTGCAGAAATTGCGGTAATACTGATGATGAATTAAATAAAGATAATATATGTATATCTAATACTGATATTTCTAGTAAAGATACTGCATATCTTCAAGATATAAATGAATATACTAAATTAGATCCTACTTTACCCAGAACCAGTAATATTAAATGTCCTAATCAATCTTGCAAAAGTAATCACCCATCAGACGATCCATCTATTCCTTCTAAAAATGAAGTAATCTATTTAAGATATGATGAAATTAATTTAAATTATGTTTATATCTGCACTCAATGTGATACTATTTGGAAAAGTAATGAGAATTCATAAAATATTAATTTTATTCATAAAATATTAATTTATTAATAAAATATTTTTTGTTTTACATTTTACACCTTTGCACATTTAAATGCCGACATAAACTATATAAAAATTATTTTATTATAATTTATAAAATGAAGTGTAAAATATATAAAATTATATCAGAAAACACACCATTTGTTTATATTGGTTCTACTACACAAAAATTAGAAACAAGATTAAAAGGTCATATAAAAGATTATAAATACAGAATTGATTATTATAATTGGTTTTATGATTACTCACATAATTTTGAATTAATACCAGATAAATTTAAAAATGAACCTGGCAACACTGCCAGTTATAAAATATTAAGATACTACGAATTTAATATTGAATTACTTGAAGAATTTGATTATGAAATTAAATCAGATATTTTAAAACGAGAACAATTTTATATAAATTTATATAAAAATATTTGTGTAAATAGTAACAATGCGTGGTCATCTTATAATCATATATATAAACGCGGAGAGTTTGAAAAAAAATTAAAAGTAGATGCAGTAGAAAATTATTTTTGTAAAAATTGTAATAATATAGGACACGATACTTATTGGATAAATTGTTGTAAAAATTTTAATAGTTATAATTACAATAACTATACTAAAATATTAGAAGATATTAGGCATTTTAAATGTTCAAATGTGTAATTAAATTAATTAGATACGCCAATTACTTCTGCTTTAACTGGATTTGAATTTTCAATTAATTTATATCTATTTTCATTTTTAATACTACACAAAATACTAGTAAAACATCCAATAGTAAAAATAATTAATAAATAATTAAAACCTATAAATTCAATAATATTATTATACAGAGAATCGGTTATTATTATTACTGACTTACTAATTTCGTTACGATTTAAATCATCTAATATAAATAAATCGATCGTTTCCATTATATATAAATAATATATATATTTTTATATTTTATTTTATCTTATTTTATTTTATCTTATTTTATTTCTTATATAATTTAAATTATATAAGAAATAGCCCGGCAGCGGCTTCGATCCACTGACCTCCCGCTTACTAAGCGGGTGCTCTGCCAACTGAGCTAACCGGGCATACGACACCGACGAGATTCGAACTCGCGATCCCTGTGGGAAATGGATTAGCAGTCCATCGCCTTAACCGCTCGGCCACGGTGTCTTAAATATGGAAATGCCGGGCTTCGATCCCGGTACCTCTCGCATGCAAAGCGAGCGATCTACCAATTGATCTACATCCCCCAATAATGAATAATATTGGCTATTATTAATTAATATACTATATAAATTATTTAAGTTATAATTAAATTAAATTGTTTTTAATTTAATTAAAATATATTACATTAATTAATTCTATACATGGCGTTTTAAATATAATTTTTGGATTACCTATTAAATGAAATAATATAGTTTTATTTTTAGTTTTAATTTTACTACTTTCAAAAAAATGCCACATTTATATATATTTATATTTTTCTTGTTTTTGTCTTTCTTGTTTTTGTCTTTCTTGTTTTTGTCTTTCTTGTTTTTGTTTTTCTTGTTTTTGTCTTTCTTGTTTTTGTTTTTCTACCACCAGAAAATTTATTACATAAATCTTTAAATGTTATTCTTTTTTCATTGCCGCAATATGGATCATCACTTGGAGTTTTTTTCATACCTAAGTAATCCCAGTATGATCTTAATATACCTTGACTATCTTTTTCCCAGCTTGCATCTGTATCAATATATAAATATGTATCATCTGATATAATTCCTTTAAGATTTTCACACATATGTTTAATCAAGATTTTTGATAATTGTTTGCCTTTATATTAATCTTCAATTGAAATGCCCAACAAATGTGGTGCGACATGGTCAACTCTAAACTCTCCTACCTCTTCATCTTGCTTATTTATAAGTTTCGTTGCATAACGGGGGAGGAATTTCATTAGCGCTATACACTAATTTAAGATCTAATGTATTATTTTTTCGAAATTTTGGTGTTTGTTTTTTTTTAATTGTTTTTTGTAGTGACATATTAATATATTATATGATTATATAATATATTATTAACGACATCGACGAGATTCGAACTCGCGAGGGCTATGCCCAATGGATTTCAAGTCCATCCCCTTAACCGCTCGGGCACGATGTCATTATACTTATTAGTATAAGCATTTTTAAATACTTTTTTAATTAATATATATTTTCTTTGATAATATATTATTTTTTGTTTGATAATATATTATTATTATTTCTTTACACGCTATGACCGCCGATTGATGATTTATGTTTTTAATAACGTATTAAAATCTAAATATATTCCAATTGTGATTAACATTATTATACTAATTTTAGTGATTAACATTATTATACTAATTTTTTTATTTTCTATTATTTCTCCTATTATAAATAACATATAAGCTATAATAAATATTATTTGAAATATAAACCTATCTTTATCATATGCTAAATGAATAACATGAGATATTATTAATAAAAATAATGATAACAGCATTATAATATTATGTTTTTCAAAACTAATATATTTATTTAATGATTTATACATATATATATATATTAATATTTATAAAATTGAATTTATTTAAAGTATTTTATTATTATAAATATAATGAGTGATTTAGAAGATGCTTTAAGTGAACCGGATCTGGACGATAGCGATAAAGAAGATGATGACAAAATTACAAAACCAGTTACTACAAAAAATGTAATTCCTTCCAAAATAAAATCGGAACTAGACGATTCATCTGATGAAGAAGAAATTATAGATTCGGATTTGGAGATTGATGACCTTGATTTATATCAAGACGGAGAGGCAAATATCGATTCTATAACACAAGATTCGGGCGAAGATATACCAAAATCATTAATTTCTGGAGAGTTAAGCCCTATTAACTCTGACGTTGACTCCGACGAAGAAGAACATTTATATAAATTTGATAAACAAGATAATATAGATTATATTACAAAATATCATCCTGAATGTTTTACCGCAAATTCAGACGAAGTTAATGCGCTTTCTCAAATTGTTAGAGAAAATGGAACTATTATAGATAAAAATCATATTACGAATCCTATTCTTACTAAATATGAAAAAACCAAAATTTTAGGAGTACGCACTAAACAATTAAATTCAGGATGTCAGCCCTATATTGAAGTTCCTAGTAATATTATTGATAATTATTTAATTGCACAAATGGAATTAAAATCAAAAAAAATACCAATAATTATACGTAGACCTATTTCAGCAAAACATTCAGAATATTGGAAATTAGAAGATCTGGAACAAATATATTAATTTTCATTAGCTATATTGTTTTCATTAGCTATATTGTTTTCA